>Ga0268299_1000416_pt1 | contig 137114 bp, 110 predicted proteins | sample NOBtaG_FD_193484 | JGI IMG/M metagenome (GOLD analysis project Ga0268299, IMG submission 193484) | Activated sludge microbial communities from bioreactor in Nijmegen, Gelderland, Netherland - NOB reactor | ecosystem: Engineered > Bioreactor > Aerobic > Activated sludge | place: Netherlands...
CACAGTTCATCCGATACCAAAAAGCTCGATGCTCTCACAGCCATCCTGGCCATCGCTCATTCTCCTGACAGGACCTCCGGCCCTGTCAGAACATCGGCTCAATCATGGTTTTTCGGATAGGCTCTTATTACCAATACGTGGCGGATGACTTCGCTTTGCCGGTGGCTGCGACATTGAGGCGCTTGGTTTTTTGGGGATTCTACAACTCACAAGTGCTGCCCACGACGGACGAGGCCTTCCAGATCAACATTCACGAAGCCCGTCCCTCGGATGGTCTCCCGGGCGCGATCGTATTTTCCGAGACGGCCATCAACCCGTTCCGCGAGTGGACGGGCCGGAATGTGATTTCGGTGGCGGGCGGACGCGAATATCGTTTCGAAGTTGATTTGGCAACGCCGTTTTTTCTACAAGGCGGGGAAACGCATTGGTTGTCAATTTATCAACTTGGTGACCAGCTTTCATCCTTTAGATGGGAATGCAGCCAGAATCCGCCTCCCGCGAACGGGCAGGCATTTAACAACGCAGAATCTCCGAACTGGCTGGCGACGACTACGATGACATCCAATACCGCTTATCAGCTCTATTCAATTCCAGAACCCACATCGTGCATGATGTTGTTCGGGGGGTCCTTGGTGTGCCTGCTCCGTCGTCGCGCTTTGGCGACATTTCTTCATGGCAAACGGTTGCCGCGCGTTGGAAAGGCTCCTTCTCCGATCGAGGCCCGAATCTGCCGAGTGAATCCAGAACGGCGCTAGCGCGGATGGTTGCGGGCGGCTTCTTTCCCTGACGCGAATTCGGGGTTTCCCCCTGAATGGCACTCTGCCGCGCGTTGTGACCCGACATTGATCGTGACCGGACGCATTGCGGGGGCGGGATTGGGCCGGGCGGGCGGTAGAATGGTGTGGTCGGGGCGGCGTCGGGTGTTTTCTTGCGGCGGCTGCATGTCCGATCCATTCCTGTCGGGGCGATGATGGTGTCGTCCGGCGATTCTGCCTGGGATGCGCGATGGCCTCCGAATCCACGGGACATGATGTTACGCAACTGCTGAGCGCGGTGGCGGGGGGTGACGCGGTTGCGGCGGAGCGTCTCTTTCCGATCGTGTATGACGAGTTGCATCGCATCGCTTCGATCTACATGCGGCGGGAGCGACCGGACCACACGCTGCAGGCGACGGCGCTGGTGCACGAGGCGTTCGTGCGGCTGGTGGTGACGGGGTCGGAGGCGTCGCGGTTTGAGAATTTGCGGCACTTCGTGGCGACGGCGGCGGTGGCGATGCGGCGGATCCTGGTGAATCACGCCAAGGCGCGGGCGGCCGAGAAGCGCGGGGGCGGCGAGCCGGTGCTCGGGCTGGATCAGGTGGCGGCGGCATTCAACGGGCGGTCGATCAACCTGGTGGCGCTGGATGAGTCGCTGGCGCGGCTGGCGGAGTTGGATGCGCGGCAGGCGCGGCTGGTGGAGTTGCGGTTCTTCGGCGGGATGACGGTGGAGGACTGCGCGGCGACGCTCGGCATTTCGGCGCGTACGGCGCAATACGAGTGGGCGCATGCGCGGGCGTGGCTGCGGGGACAACTCGAGGGAGCATAGCCCATGTCGCGCGACGGCTGGCAATCGGCCAAGGAGTTGTTCGGACTGGCGCTGGACCAGCCGGCAGGGGAGCGCGAGGCATTTGTCGAGAAGGCATGCGGTGACGCGGCGGTGCGGGCAGAGGTGCTTCGGCTGCTGCGGCTGCACGATGCGTCGTCGGATTTTCTGGTGTCGCCGATGTCCGTGGGGGCGGGCGCGACGGAAGGCGGGGTCGATCCGCTGATTGGCCGGTCGCTGGGCGGGTTTGTGATCGTGCGGCGGATCGGCGTGGGCGGGATGGGGGCGGTGTATGAGGCGGAGCAGGGCCAGCCGCGGCGGCGCGCGGCGGTGAAGGTGCTGCGTCCGGGCGTCTTTGCGCCGCGGATGCAGCGGCGATTCGAGTATGAGTCGGAGGTGCTGGCGAAGTTGCAGCATCCGGGGATTGCGCAGGTGTTCGCGGCGGGGACGTTTGAGATCGGCGGCGGCGCCGCGCCGTGGTTCGCGATGGAGTTGATCGACGGGCCGTCGATTCAGACGTATGTCAAGACGAAATTGCCGGGCGTGGACCGCAAAGTGGCGATGCTGCTGGCGGTGTGCGATGCGGTGCAGCATGCCCACGAGCGGGGCATCATTCATCGCGATCTGAAGCCGGACAATATTCTGATCACTGAGACCAGTGCGGGCGCGCCGCAGCCGAAGGTGCTGGATTTCGGCGTGGCGCGGTCGATTGACGCCGACGTTCAGACGACGATGCAGACCGTGGCGGGGGAGATCGTCGGCACGCTGGCGTACATGAGCCCGGAGCAGTTGTCGGGCGATCCCGAGCGGATCGACGCGCGGAGCGATGTGTTCGCGCTCGGTGTGATCGGGTACGAGTTGCTGGGCGGGCGGCTGCCGCATGGGGCGGGGCGGAGTTCGATTGCCGAGGTGATTCGGGCGATCGAGCAGGAAGAGCCGCCGCCGCTGGGGGCGTGCGATGCGGCACTGTGCGGCGATCTCGAAGTCATTATTGCCAAGGCGCTGGAGAAAGACGTCTCGCGTCGATATCAATCGGCGGCGGCGCTGGCGGCTGATTTGCGACACTTCATGAACAACGAGCCGGTGTCGGCGCGTCCGGCGACGGCGGTCTATCGGTTTCAGAAGTTCGCGCGGCGGAATCGGGCGCTGGTGGGCGGGGTGACGGCGACGATGCTGGCGCTGGCGGCAGGGATGATTTTGTACGCGCGGGAGGCGCGGACGGCGCGGCAGGAGGCGGAGAAGTCGCGGTATGAGGCGGACAAGGCGACGGCGATCAACAACTTCATCGTGAATGATTTTCTGATGAAGCTGCTGACGGCGGCGAATGTGCCGGAGGGCGGCAAGCGGTTGCCGGTGGCGGAGTTGGTGGAGAAGGCGTCGGAGCAGATCGGGCCGATGTTCGCGAGCGACCCGCTTGGCGAGGCGGCGGTGCGAAACGAGATCGGCTCGATTCACTACAACCTGGGGACGCTCGATCAATCGGCGGCGGCATTTCAGCGGGCGCTGCAGCTGTGGGAGGCGAAACTGGGGCCGGATCATCCGGACACGCTGAAGGCGGTGAACAATCTTGGGCAGGTGCGGGCGCGGCAGCAGCGGTCGGCCGATGCCGAGGCGCTGTATCGCCGGGCGCTGGAGGGGCGGCGGCGGGTGCTGGGGCCGGATGATTCTTATACGCTTGTCACGATGAACAACCTGGCGGAGTTGTACCGCGGGTCGAAGCGGCTGGATGAGGCCGAGGCGCTGCTGCGGCAGGCGCTTGAATCGCAGAAGCGCGTCCATGGGATCAACCACAAGCACACGATCACGACCTTCAACAATCTGGCCGGGCTGTTGATGCAGCGCGACAACTACGAGGAGGCCGCTGAGCTGCACCGGCAGGCGCACGAGGCGAGCCGGGCTACGCTGGGTAGCGATCATGTTCTGACGGCGGTCACGGGGGTTCGGCTGGGGCTGTGTCTCCAGCGGGTCGGGCGTGCGGCGGAGGCGGAGCCCTTGCTGCTGGAGGTGGCGACGTCGGTGGAGCGGACGCAGGGGGCGTCGCATCCGGAGGCGATCAATGCGCGGCGGGTGCTGGGCCGGGGTTATCGACAGCAGAAGAAATATGCCGAGGCGGCGGAGCAGTTTCGGCTGGCGCTGGCCGGCGCCGAGGGGCAGCCGGACGGTGGGGCGGCGGGGGCGGGGAAGATTCGGAAGGAGTTGGCGGATGTGGAGGGGCGGTTGGGGGGTAAGCCGTGAAGGGGGCGGCGGGTGCGTTGCGGCCGAGAAAGCTGAACTGAATCATGGCGCCTTGGGAAGCAGGGGCAGGGGAAGTGCTTGATTGCTTGTGGCGGCGGGCGCGTCTCCTGGGGGCGCAATTGGATCAGGCAGAAGGCTCCATCGCGACGGGGCGAACATCTCGCGTAGCAAAGAAAACGTTGCATGGACCGGCATGCCGGGATAGTCCCTGTGGAGGGGCGCTCGCTTGGATCGGGAATCGAATTGCTTTGTCAATATGTAGACATCCCTGGCGACGTTCATTTCGAAATAGAGTGCGAACTTGCGCAGGAATTCAGGCCGGTTGACCCCGTAGTTTGCGACTGTCGAGGCGACGGTTTCGGCAAGACCTTGGATCAATGAGCGGGTCGTTTTCCCATCTTTGTCTGTTCTCAACAGCTCCGCAAGCAACTCGAACGATGACATCTTGCTTATACGCTGAAGACTCTCTTCTAATTCGATAAAAACCACGCGTCCGGTGAGCAGGTCGAGGAGGCTGGCTTTGTGGGTATTCTGCATCATCTGTGGTGCGATGGTTTTCGCAGACGTCGGTCGCATCGGCGACCAGCGGATGGACTGTGCGTGGGCTGGGATGAGTGCTCCGGCCACGACTGCGCCAAGCAACATCGTAGGATAGAGATATCCGGGAAAGCGAGCGGTCGTGAGTCGCCGGCAAAGTGCGTTTGTGTTCATGTGATTCCCCTTATGAGAGACCGGGGTTCGCTTGAACCACGGCCGGTATTATGCCTATTTTCGATTTGCCAGACAAGGTGCCGCGAAAGGAAGTCAGAGAAGAGATTGATGGCGTTTATCTCGACGTATGACAACGCCGCGTCCGTCCTCCGGACGACAAGAAAAAGGGTATTCGCCTCTCCAGACGCTGAAGCGTCTGGCTACCATCGTGCGCCCGTCCGGGCGAAAGGCCAGACTACATCCCAATAGACTGAGCACTCGGGCGTATCGCAGTATCGATTGCTATTCGCGGAGGCCAAGCATGGGGGTGAGTTCGGCGAGTTTCTGGTCGACCAGTTTTTTGGTGCGGGCCTCGATGTTCAGGCGCAGGGCCGGGGTGGTGCGGTTGGCGCGGGTGCGGGCTTCCTTGAGCCGGGCGTCGTCGAGCACGAAGCCCTTGGTCATGTATTCCGCCAGTGTGGCCGTCGCCCACTGGCGGAATTGGGTGCCGCGTTGCGATCGCACGCGGTAACCCACGGCGATGATCATGTCGAGGGAATAGTGCTTTGTGGCCCGCTCGACGGTTCGCGCGCCCTCCGTTCGAACTTGTAAGTATTCCTTACAAGTTGCGTCCTCGGACAACTCGCCATCCGCGTAGATATTGGCCACGTGGATGGTGATGTTTTGGGGCGTGGTTTGGAACAATTCGGCCATTTGTGCCTGCGTGAGCCAGACCGTTTGGCCCTGCAGGCGCACGGACAGCGGTGCGCCGCCGTCGGGGGATTGGTACAGCACGATGCCGGCGTTGGGATCTGGGGGGTCTTTACGCATGGCCTGCTACACCTGTCGGATCGACTGACGCTGCGTCACTCGCGGAGGCCGAGCATGGGGGTGAGTTCGGCGAGTTTCTGGTCGACCAGTTTTTTGGTGCGGGCCTCGATGTTCAGGCGCAGGGCCGGGGTGGTGCGGCTGGCGCGGACGTTGAACCACCAGTCGGGGTATTCGAAGGTGAGACCGTCGAGGGGGTCGATGCGGGCGTCGGCGAAGGTGCTGCGGAGTTTCTTGAAGGTCATTTCGCGGTCGGGGCATTTGAAGCCGACTTCGCCGCTGGTGCGGTATCGCTGGATGGCCTTGACGAGTTCGCCGAGTTTGCGGCCCGAGCTGATGAGCACGTTGATGACCTGGGCGAGGGCAATGAGACCCGAGTCGCCATAGAGGTTGTCGCGGAAGTAGTAGTGGCCGGACAGCTCCATGCCGAAGACGGCGCCCTGTTCGTACATGGCCTTGGTGATGAAGGGGCGGCCGACGCGTTCGCGGACCGCGCGTCCGCCGGCGCGCTCCATTTCCTCGGCGACGATGCGGCTGCAGCGCAGGTCATGCACGATGGCCGCGCCGGGTTCCCGCTCGAGGATGTTCCGCGCGATGAGCGCGCCGATGAGATCGCAGGCCACGGGCTGTCCGCGCTCGTCGACGAAGGCGACGCGATCGGCATCGCCATCGAAGCAGACGCCGAAGTCGGCCTTGTGCTGTTTGACGGCGCGCTTCAGGCCGGTAAGGGCTGATGGATGGCTGGGGTCTGGGATGTGGGCGAATCGGCCGGTGTGGTCGAAGTTGAGCGGGATGAGTTTGAGGTTTTCGATGCCGCCGAGGACCTGGGGGATCCAGCGTCCGGCCATGCCGTTGCTGGCGTCGACCACGACGGTGACCGGCCGGACGAGCGAGGGCGCGCCGCGGAGGAACTTCAGCACGAATTCGCGGTAGGGGCGGGCGAGTTCGCCGTCGATGATCTTGGCGGTGGTGCCGGTCTGGTGTCGCGGGACGCGGGCGGCGATGTCGCGGATGCCGGCGAGGCCTGTTTCGACGTTGATGGAAATGCCCTTGGGGCCGCAGACGATGAAGCCGTTGTAGTGGGCTGCGCGGTGGCTGGCGGTGGTCTGGATGCCGCCGCAGGCGCCGTGGTGGTTCACGGCGAAGTAGAGTTGGGGCGTGTCGATCTGTCCGATGTTGATGACATCGGTGCCGCTGGCGCGGATGCCCTCAATGAGTGCGCCCTGCAGGACGGAGCCGTGGGTTCGCATGTCGCGACCGACGACGACGGCGCGGCTGCCGGGGTCGGCGCGTTCGCTGCCGCGGAGTTTGCCGCGGAGGAACTGGGCGGCGGCGTGACCGATGCGCCAGGCGACGTCCTCGGAGAGGGGCGAGGGGTAGACGCCGCGGACCTCGACGGCGGTGAAGACGGATTCGATGTCGGTGGAGGACTTGGTTTTGGCGGCGACGGTGGCGGCCTTGTTGGCGCGCTCGTCGTCGTTAAATTTACAGCCGTGGCATTTGGGGTAACTGGCGTTGCGGCGTCCGCGGCAGACGGCGTTGGAGAGTTTGATGTTCTCCTCGCCGGGGCAGAATCGGAAATAATCGGTGGGCGGGGCCTGCGACATGGGGGACATGCTAATCGTGAATGGGGTTGGGGGCCAACAAAAATGGGCGGATGGCGCGGGGGCGGAATGCGGGCGGGCGCGGCCTAACGGCGTTGCGCGGGTAATGCACGGGTGATGGGTGGCGGCAATGCGATGCGAGGCGGCGGGAACTCGCGAATTACGGGGACGGCGGGTGGTGGAATGGGGGCATCGCGATTGGGCGGTGTGTTCGATTCGGGGTGAATGGGTTGATTGCGCTGTGCCGGCGCGGTCGCGGATTTTCGGCGCGGGGCGGCTTGGTTCCGCGTGGGTGGACTGGTACAATTGTCAACATGAATGGGTGTGTCGGCGATTTGTGGATGATGATGCGTTGCAGGCGAACCGTCGCGGTGGCGGTGATGGCGTGCGCAGCATTCGCGCCAGTCTCGGCGGCGCGCGGCGATTTGATCGTTTCAGGCGGTGCCATGGAAGTTGGATGCTTCAACCCATTTGGACACTCGTTTCAGCACATCAACCAGCTCGATAATCCCATGTCTGAGACTCGAACTGTGGTTTTGCACAACTCCGTGGCTGTTGCCGAATACCAATTCAACTGGAACCTTTTGGGCGGCCAATTCCACATCGATGCCAATCTCGCCAGCGAAGGCGGGACAGGAGGGCCATTTTGTGCGACTGACAATCGCGTCAACTTCCAGATAACACAGGACACGCTTTTGTCCATCGATTCCGAATGGACCTACCAGTTCAATGGCGGAATTAGGAGGAGCAGCATTATTTTTTGGGTTGGAAATTCGGCGACGGGTACGTCGTCCTGGTCCATTGGCGACTTGGCCGATACGCTCGCGGACGATCCGTCGACAGACACCTTTCATGTGGGCGGAAGCCTGCTCCTTACGCCGGGCAGTTACTTCGTCCGCTCCCTGATGGACCTTCGCGCCGTTGGCGGCAGTGCGAACTCCGTCTCGACAGCCCACGGATTTGCCGACATCACGTTGACGACCGTGCCGGAACCGGCGGGGTTGGTCATGGTGGCGATTGGGGGCGTGTTTGTGGGGCGGCGCCGGCGGGTGGCGCGGTGATGGCCGTTGCGGCGGGTTTGTCCGGCGATGCGGGTGGGGTGGAAGACGATTTGGCGGGTCGATGACCCGCTTTACTTTGCTGTTTTGGGATGAGTTTGGGAAATGCGGGTGCGTTTGATCACAACGGCTGTGTTGCTCTCGTTGTTGGCGCAGCCTGCGAGCGCCGGATTTGTGGTCACCGATTGGAGCATTGGGCCTTCGGTGTATGACTTTGCCAATTCACAAGGCCACGAGCTCTTCAACGGCACACCGCAGAATCCATTTGCTCAGACCATGTCAGCGGCATACAGCAATTCTGTCGCTCAAGTTGCGTATCAATACAACTGGGACAATGTGACTGGTCATTTTGACACCGACATTCACTTGGAAGCCCAGGGCGGTCAGTTTTTCATGGCGTATACAGGGGATCTCGTGCGCTTCACCACCACGACAGATGTGTTGCTCACTGTTGACGCTCAGTACAGCTACGCGCTCGCTGCTGGCGATCGACGTGCGATCTGGCAGCTCAGCGTCAATACGGTTCCGCCCAGCGCGCTTGGGTACACCGTGGGTCATAGTGCTGCGCCAACCTTTGGCGACCCGCCCACCGGCACTTTCAACATCAATTTCTCGCGGCTGCTTCCATCTGGAGCCGAATACCGCTTTCGATCTGTCTTTGAGTTGGAATCCCGAAGCGGCAGCCCGACGGCCCTGTCCATTGGAGACGGGTATGCGCGATTCACGTTGACGACCGTGCCGGAGCCGGCGGGGTTGGTCATCCTGGCGATTGGGGGCGTGTTTGTGGGGCGACGCCGGCGGGTGGCGCGGTGAACTTCGTTGCGGCGGGATTGTGCGGCGATGCGGGGGAGCGTGGCGGGGTTGCGGCGCAGCTGGTGGAAGACGATTTGGCGGGTCGATGACCCGCCCTACTTTGCTTCTTTAGGCTAGCGGCGAGGGTTCCAGCCGGGCCTAGGGTTGCTCGATGCCCGCGAAGTCCTCGTCGGTGGGCAGGATGGGTTCGCCGTGCATGCCCTTCATCACGACTTTGCTTTGATGGACCAGGAACAGGGCCTTGGTGCTTTGGGCGGCGAGTTCGTCGATGCGCTGCTTGAGTTGGGCAACCTTCTCCGGGTGTTTGGCGGCGAGGTTTTCCTTTTCGGATGGGTCGGCTGACAGGTTGTAGAGATCGACACTGGAGGGCAGCAGGGTGCGCCAGATGAGTTTCCACTCGCCCTGTCGGACAGCGGCGCGGAAGGGTTCGATGTTGTAGACGATCTCGGTGCGGGGCGAGGGTTTGCCTTCGGCGATGGTGTTCCAGACGTTGACGCCATCCAGCGGCTTGCATTTCTTGATGGATGCGCCGGCCAATGCGGCGAGCGTGGGGTAGAGATCGACCGCGTGGATCAGGCCATCGACGGTGGCGGGCTTGATGTGTCCGGGCCAGTTGGCGAGGGCGCAGACGCGGGTCGCGCCTTCGTAGAGGGTGCCCTTGCCTTCGCGGTAGGGGCCGTTGTCGCAGGGAATCTTCACCTTGGACATGTCAGCCATGACGCCGGCGAACATGGCGCTGCGGGTGCCGCCGTTGTCGCTGTTGAAGAGGATGAGGGTGTTCTGCCGCATGCCCTTCTTGTCGAGGGCGGCGACGACGCGGCCGATTTCGTCGTCGAGGCAGGCGACCATGCCGGCGTAGGTGCGCCGGGTGGGGTCTTCGATGTTCTTGTATCGATCGATGTAATCCTGCGGGGCCTGATAGGGCGTGTGCGGCGCGTTGAAGGCGAGGTAGAGGTAGAGCGGGGTCGATGGGTTGTGTCGTTCGATCAGGCGGACGGCGTCGGCGCCGATCAGTTTCGTGGTGTAGCCCTCTTCCTTGACGGGCTCGTTGTTGCGGAACCAGTCGAGCACGCCGCTTTCGCTGTGGGTGAAGTAGTCGAGTTCGCCGATGATCGCGCCGTACTGGTAATCAAAGCCGCGTTGCTTCGGCCAGTATTTTTTGTCGGCGTGACCGAGGTGCCATTTGCCGATGATGGCGGTTTCGTAGCCGGCGTCCTTGAGGCATTGCGGAAGCAGGAATTCGTCGCAGTCGAGTCCGTAGGATGCGACGGAGGGGATGACGGCGGTCTGGAGTCCGTACCGAAAGGGGTAGCGTCCGGTGAGGATGGCGGCGCGGGAGGGCGTGCACATGGGCTGGACGTAGAACTGGGTGAATTTCGCGCCATCTTTTGCCAGTTTGTCGAGATTCGGCGTCTTGATGTCGGTGCAGCCGTTGAAGCCGACGTCTCTCCAGCCGAGGTCATCGGCGATGATGTGCACGATGTTGGGTTTGATCGGCGCGGGCTGTGTGGCGGCGAGTTTGGCGGTGGTGAAGAGCAGGGCGGGGATTGCGAACATCCAGCGGGACATGTTGGGCTCCATCGGGCGGTCAAGGGAAATCCGTTCAGCGCGGGGTGCGCAGCTTATTTGATGTGGAGAATGATCGTCAAATGCCGGGCTGGGGGCTTCGGTTGTGGGTGCTCGCTTCAGTTTGATGGGCGCCGCGGTGGACCGATACATGAGCGAAATAGATGATTTGGTGCAATAAGGCGTTGGCTTGCGGTTTTCTTCTGGGAGAGCCTCGTCGGCCCTGCCGGGCCGGATGAGAAGGGGTAGTTCTCTACCAGGGGCGGACTCGCTTCGCTCGCCCCGCCCCTGGCAACAATCGTTGGCCCTCCGGGCCGAAGAGGTCAGCATTGTTCAGTTTGTGTAGATACGCAGGCATCATGCGGTACACGGGCGAATGAGCACACCTGGTTGATGCACTGCTTGAAGCAGTGGCACACGGCCCCGGCATCAAACTGTGTGTGGGAGAGTGGACGCGGCTGCGTGGATGCACTGCTTGAAGCAGTGGCACGCGGGGCAGATGACATCGGGACATTTTTCGAAGATTAATTGTCGCTCCCGGCGTGGCTGAATTGACGGTGCGGGGCGGCGGGGCGGATAATGGGCGGTTGCACCTGATTGATTCACGTTGCAGGAGGCACAACGGCATGGCAGAGGCAACCAACATTGAGTCCATTGCCCAGGAGGGCCTGCGCTTTGATCCGCCGGCGGGGTTTGCGGCGCAGGCGCATGTTCGATCGGTGGAGGAGTATGAGGCGCTGCACAAGCGGTCGCTGTCCGACCCTGATGCGTTCTGGGCGGAGGTGGCGGCGGGGTCGCACTTTTTTCGCAAGTGGGACCGGGTGGTGGAGTGGAACGCGCCGTTTGCGAAGTGGTTTGTCGGGGGGACGACGAACGTTGCGTACAACTGTCTTGATCTGCAGATCTCGCGGGGCAGGGGGGATCATCCGGCGATTTTGTGGGAGGGCGAGCCCTGTGACGCGGCGGGCCAGCCGCGGGAGATTCGCACGCTGACCTACCGCGATCTGCTGACGGAGGTGAATCGGTTCTCGAATGCGCTGACGTCGATCGGGGTGAAGCCGGGCGATCGGGTGACGCTGTACATGCCGATGGTGCCGGAACTGGTGGTGGCGATGCTGGCGTGCGCGCGGATCGGCGCGCCGCACTCGGTGATTTTTGGCGGGTTCAGCGCCCAGGCGATCGCCGACCGGGTGGCCGATGCCGAGTCGCGGGTGGTGATCACGGCGGACGGGGGCTGGCGTCGCGGGTCGGTCATCCCACTGAAGGCGAATGTCGATGAGGCGTGCGGCATCGCGAAGGGCATCGAGAAGGTGGTGGTGCTGAAGCGTTGCGGGAACGACGTGACCATGAAGGCGGGCCGCGACGTGTGGTGGCACGACGCGGTGAAGGGGCAGTCGGAGCAGTGCGATGCGCTGCCGGTGGACAGCGAGCATATGCTGTTCCTGTTGTATACCAGCGGCAGCACGGGCAAGCCCAAGGGGATTCTGCACACGACCGCGGGGTACATGATCTATACGGCCTACACGGCGAAAATGGTCTTCGACCTCAAGCCGGACGATGTCTATTTCTGCACGGCGGACATCGGCTGGATCACCGGGCACAGTTACGTGACGTATGGCCCGTTGCAGAATGGCGTGACGGTGTTGATGTACGAGGGCGCGCCAAACTTTCCGGAGTGGGACCGGTTCTGGGCGATTTGTGCGCGGCACAAGGTGACGAAGTTCTACACGGCGCCGACGGCGATTCGGGCGTTCATGCGGCAGGGGACGGAGTGGCCGAAAAAGCATGACTTGTCTTCATTTAGACTGCTGGGCACGGTGGGCGAGCCGATCAATCCGGCGGCGTGGCTGTGGTATCAGGAGAACATCGGGCATGGCAAATGTCCGATTGTGGATACGTGGTGGCAGACCGAGACGGGCGGAATCATGATCGCGCCGCTGCCGGGAGCGATCGCGACGAAGCCGGGATCGGCGACGCGTCCGCTACCGGGGGTCGATGCGGCGATCCTGTCGAAGGACGGGGTGGAGCAGCCGAACGGGACGGGCGGGTACCTGGCGATTCGCAAGCCGTGGCCGGGGATGCTGCGCGGGGTGTATGGAGACGAAGCGCGATATCGCAAGCAGTACTGGTCGGATATTCCGGGCGTCTATTTCACGGGCGATGGCGCGCGACGGGACGCGGATGGATACTTCTGGATCATGGGGCGGGTGGATGACGTGATCAAGGTGTCGGGCCACCGGCTGGGGACGGCCGAGGTGGAGTCGGCCCTGGTGTCGCATCCGAAGGTGGCCGAGGCCGCGGTGGTGGGCTATCCCGACGACATCACCGGCGAGGCGATCGCGGCGTTCGTGACGGTCAAGGGCGGCATCGCGGTGAGCGACGCGCTGAAAGACGAATTGAAGCAACACGTGACGCAGCAGGTGGGGGCCATCGCCAAGCCGAAGGACATTCGGTTCACCGAGGCGCTGCCGAAGACGCGGAGCGGGAAGATCATGCGGCGGTTGCTTCGCGAACTGGCCACGAGCGGACGGGTCGATGGGGACACGACGACGCTTGAGGATTTCAATGTGATTGCGAAGTTGCGGGATGAGGAGGGGTAAGTCGTCGAGAAGAGCACCGGGTTTTCTTCACTGAATGACGAGCGGCCGGTGGCGCGTACGCGGGTGATCGCGATGGGTTGCACCGGGTGTTCGCACTGGCAGCGAGCTGCCAGCGGCACCCTTACTCTCGATCTCAGCGAGAAGACTCTGGTCAATAGACGAAACCGGCGCGCATCCGGCCTGGGGACAGGCCGGCTCTGATCGGGTGATTGATGCAACGGCCCCGATCAAATCATCGAGTCTGCGGCACTCGGTGCCATTTCCTGGATTGTGTCGCGTTTGAAATGTCGACAGGTGAAGGCGTGCTTGTCAATAGGCGATTTCAGCCGCAGCTGATCGTGCGTTCTGATTGGCCGAAAACGCGATTGTGAGCGTCTCAGCCGCCTTTTACGCGATGCGAATTCCTGCTATAATCGGGCCTGTTCGAGTTGAACGAATCGTTCAATTGCGTCGAACGGCGACCGGCATTTGGAATGGGGGCAGGTTCCGGATGCAGAACGGTGGCGGATTCGGCGAGGAATGCGGCGGCGGGTTGAACAACTCTGGCGAGGTCTCGCACGGCGCGGTGCGGGATGTGCGGTGGATGATCCTGTCGCCCTGCGGCGTTTTATTTAGACAGACAACGGCGGCATGAAAATGCTGTTCGACGCGCCTCTCATGGAACGAGGGAAGGTCAACAATGGCGATGGAATCAGCCTGCAAATTGAGTGTGAGCCGGGACAAGTACGAGGGCCGCGTCCGAATGGAAGGCGGCTATATCGACTTTGCCGGCACCACGAAGTTTCGCTTTCGACTGGCTGAGATTCGCAATCCGCGGCAGGAGGGCACGTCGATCTGCTTCGATTTTCACGGCAACGCGGTGGAGATCGGGCTGTCGGAGCGGGCCAGCGGCCGGTGGATCGAGTACATCCTGAATCCGCAGAGCCTGGCGGACAAGCTGGGGGTGCGCGACGGACAATCGGTGCGCATTCTGAATTTGGAAGATCCCGAGTTGATGTCGTCGCTGTCGGCGAAGAGCGCGCGGATGGTGAACGGCACGTCGCAGCGGTGCGACCTGGTGATGCTGGGGGTCGAGCGGGCGTCGGAGTTGCGGCAGATCGGCGATCTGGGCGAGACGCTCGCGCCGGGCGGATCGATCTGGGTGGTGCTGACGAAGGCGCTGCGGACCGTTACCAAGGCGAACGTGATCACGATCGCGCGCGAGGCGGGGCTGGCGCATGTGAAGGTGGTCGACTACTCGGAGACCCGCGCGGCTTATCGCATCGTGCGGCGCGAGGACGAGCGGCTGCTGAAGCGCGAGGGCGCGGCGCCGCGGCTTCGCGGGGCCGATGATACGCCGGCGGCGCGCAAGGCGGCGCGGGCCAAGGTTGCGGCGCGGTAAGACGTTCATCGCATTTCCTTGCTAAAATGCTCCGTTTGAAATGACGCGCGATGCGGGTGGGTTCTTCCGCGATCAGCCTCAACGCGGCCCTCTCCCTTGAACGAGAGGGAGAACGACATGACTGAGCCGACCACCATCGAGGTACGCGGGGCGCGGGAGCACAATCTGCGCGGGGTGTCGCTGACGCTGCCGCGGAATTCGTTGATAGTCTTCACCGGCGTCTCAGGCAGCGGCAAGAGTTCGCTGGCTTTTGATACGCTCTATGCTGAGGGTCAGCGGCGGTACATCGAATCACTCTCATCGTACGCGCGTCAGTTCATGGGGCAGTTGCCCAAGCCGGACTGCGACGCCATCACCGGGCTGTCGCCGTCGATCGCCATTCAGCAGAAATCGACCGGTTGGAATCCGCGCAGCACCGTGGGGACGGTGACGGCGATTCAGGATTTTCTGCGGGTGCTGTATGCGCGGATCGGCATTCAGCATTGCACGGAATGCGGCAAGCCGATCAGCGCGCAGTCGCGCGAGACGATTGTGGCAGGGATTCTGTCCGCTTTTGCACCATCGCAGGCTGATTTCGCAGGGAGTTCTGAAACGGCCGGCGTGCGGGCGCTGATTCTGGCGCCGGTCGTGAAGGCGCAGAAGGGCGAGTTCCGCGATCTGTTCGAGGATTTGATTCGCGCGGGGTATGTGCGGGCGCGGGTGGATGGCGCGGTGGTGGAATTGCGTGATCAGCCGGCGCTGGAGAAGAATCAGCGGCATGACATTGAAGTTGTGATCGACCGGCTGGTGGTGTCGGCTGAGAATCGATCGCGGCTGGCCGAGGCGGTGGAGAATGCGCTCAAGGTCGGCGAGGGGACGCTGATCGTGGCGCCGGCGGTTGCCGACGATGCGGGTGAACGCGCGGCCGGTGATGCGGTTTCGACTAAGGGCAAGCGCGGGCGAGGCAAGGCGGCTGGTGCTCGGAAGGTCGGCGCGGGCGATCGGGTCTATTCGTCCAGGTTCGCGTGTGCAGCGTGCGGGATTTCGTTTTCGCCGCCGACGCCGCAGATGTTCTCGTTCAATTCGCCGGGGGGCATGTGTCCGACGTGCGATGGATTGGGCGAGCGGTACGACTTCGATCCGGACTTGCTGGTGCCGGACGCGTCGCTCAATTTCTTCGCGCCGTGCGTCGCGGCCCTGCGGACCAAGATCGGTCGCTGGCGGCGGCACATCTATGAGGCGGTCGGCAGGGCCATTGGCTTTGACGTGCATCGACCGTGGAAGGATCTGTCGAAGGCGGCGAAGGACGCGCTGCTGTTCGGGACCGGCGACAAGCACATCACCTATGAATGGCGGTGGTCGGGCGGGGTGTGGAAGCACGGCGGGCCATTCGAAGGGGTGATCGCTGAACTGCGCGAGAAGTACCGCAAGGCGGAGTCGGCGATCGTTCGAGGCTTCTACGAAAAATACATGCGTAAATCGCCGTGTCCTGCGTGCAAGGGGGCGCGGTTGACGCCGCAGGCGCTGGCGGTGCGGCTGCCGGCAAAGACGGGGAGGGGGCCGACGCTGCCGGAGTTGTGCGGCCGGTCGATCGCGGAGACGCGGGTGGCGCTGGACGAGATCGCGCTGACGTCGGTGCAACATCTAATTGCCGACGAGGTGCTGAAGGAAGTGCGCGGGCGGCTGGATTTTCTGCTCAACGTGGGGCTGCACTATCTCACGCTGGATCGATCGGCGCCGACGCTATCGGGCGGCGAGAGCCAGCGCATCCGGCTGGCGGGGCAGATCGGGGCGGGCCTGGTGGGCGTGTTGTATATTTTGGACGAGCCCTCGATCGGACTGCACCATCGCGACAACGAGCGGCTGATCGAGAGTCTCATCGCGCTGCGCGACATGGGCAACACGGTCATCGTGGTCGAGCACGATGAGGCAACCATGCGGGCGGCCGATCACATCGTCGATTTCGGGCCTGGGCCGGGCGTGCGCGGCGGCGAGGTCGTGGCCGAGGGTCCGATCGAGGCGATTCGCAAGAGCAGGCAGTCGCTGACGGGGCAGTATTTGACGGGCGAGCAGAAGATTGAGGTGCCGGAGAAGCGGCGGCCGGTGATGGCGCGGGGGAAGGGGTAACAACTCCCATTCGATTCAAATGGGTTTGTTTCCGCTTAGTTCAATGATTGCGTTGCGATTTGAAGCGCCCGCGCGATCGCACTGCTCACAGAGCAGTGGCACACATCACTTCCAAAAGGCTTCATACTATTTTAGACCCAGCGCCTTGCGCTTTTCGCGGATGAAGGGGGCGTGGTGGTTGACGTGGCCGACGGCCATTTGGACAAGCTGCTTTAACGTCACGATGCCGCGTTCGTTGTGGACGGCTTCGCGGGCCCAGGCGTCGTCGGGGAGCGACTTGAGGATGCGGGCGATCCGGCGGCGGGTCATGGCGAGAATTGCCAGTTCGTCGGCGGAATCGCGACGGGTGTAGCCGAGGCGCTCGACAAAGAGGCTTTCGTCAAAACCCATCAGCAGGGGCTTGTCCATCGCGATGGTGCGTTTGATGCGATCGGCGAGGACTTCGTCGCTGTCGGCGAGGTGAGCGAGGACTTCGAGGGTGCTCCAGCGGCCCTGCACCGGACGGGCGGAGACCTGTTCGGGCGTCATGTCGCCGATGAGTCCTGCGAGTTCGTCGGCCTGGCGTTCGTAGCGGGGGACGAGATCGGCGATGGATTCCGGTGCGTCGGGGTAGGGATTGGCCATGGGTCGTGCTCCGGTGTGGCGACTGACGGCTTCCGCCGCCGGCTGACGGATGCATTACACCGCGCGTGCAAGCCGGTGTGCAACCACTTTTTACAAATAGCGCGATGCGAGCAGGCCGAGCCGCTGCCTGGCGGCCGGGGGGATCGCCTCCTTGTGCGTCCAGATGGCGGAGGCCAGGGCGTCGCGGCAGGGGCAGGCGGTGATCGGGATCGCGACCAGGTGGCGCACGGCCGATTTGATCAACGCGACGGAGTGGGCCGTCGCCGCGTCTAAATTGCCGATGATCTCCTTCAGGAGTTCGCGCTTGTCGACGGACGGGTCGTGCGGCCGCCAGCAGTCGTAGTCGGTCGGCAGGGCGAGCATGGCGTAGCAGATCTCGGCCTCGCGGGCGAGCTTTGCCTCGGGCATGCAGGTCATGCCGATGAGATCGCCGCCCCAGGCGCGGTGCATGCGGCTTTCGGCGACGGTCGAGAAGGCCGGGCCTTCCATGCAGACATAGGTGCCGCCGTCGTGGACGGTTGTCTTCACGCCATCGGAAGCCGCGAGCAGGGCGGCGCGGAGCCCGTTGCAGAACGGCTCGGCGAATTCGATGTGGGCGACGTTGCCGGGTTCATCGAAGAACGTGCCGATGCGGCGGTGGGTCTTGTCGATGATTTGATCGATGACGACGAGTTCACTGGGGCGCATCTCCTCGCGGAGGCTGCCGGTCGCGCCGCTGGCGATGATGGTCTGCACGCCGAGCGATTTCAGTGCGTAGATATTGGCGCGATAGGGCACGGCGGATGGGTTGAGCACGTGGCCCTCGCCGTGGCGGGCGAGGAAGGCGATGTCGGCGCCCTCCCAGTGGCCGCGGATGATGGGGCCGCTGGGTTTGCCGAAAGGGGTGTCGATGTTGAGGGGTTCGCCGCGGACTTCGGATGCGAGAGCGCGTCCGAGGCCGCTGCCGCCGATGAGACCGATGGGGGAAGAATCAGCCATGAGCCGTGAGCCTTGAGCCGTGAGCGAATGTGGGACTCAACGGCGGAGTGTCTGAGTTCTTAAACGAAAGGCCAGCCCGTTCGCTATCATTTACTTCATGTCGGCGCTGCGGGACAAGCTTACATCCGAGGAACTGGCCATGGCCCTGTCGAATTACGACCTGGGCGTGGTCAAGTCCGCCAAGGAGTTTGCCCGCGGCTCGCATGGAGCGCCGAAGCTGATCATCGAGAGCGACCGGGGCCACTATCTGCTCAAGCGGCGGCCCAAGGGCAAGGATGATCCGCAGCATGTCGCGTTTGCCCACGCGATCCAGGATTATCTGGCCGAGCGGAGTTTCCCGCTACCCCATCTGATCAACACGCGCAAAGGGACCGACGCGCTGCTTCGCATCCGCGATGGTGTATACGAGTTGTTCGAGTACATCGACAGCCAGCCCTATGACGCCAGCCCGGTCGCGGCGTCGGAGGCGGGGCGGATGCTGGGGTTGTTTCACCGGTTGATTGCGGACTGTCCTGCGACGTCGCCGAATGAGCCGGGGTCGTATCACAATGCGGCGCACATCCTGTCGTCGTTTAAGAAGACGGGTGAGTTGCTGCTTTCGTTGCCGTCGGCGAAAGGGCGGGAGAAGGCGATCATTCACACGCTGCAGGGGCTGCGAGAGGCGTACAAGCATGCGGCGGCGGCGGTCGAAGAGATGGGCATTTCGCGGTGGGCGTCGCAGATCATTCACAGCGACTGGCACCCCGGCAACATGCTCTTCGACAAGGGGCACGTGGTGGCGGTGATCGATTTCGATTCGGCGCGGATGGGGCCGCGGATTCTGGACGTGGCGAACGGCGTGCTACAGTTCTCATTCGTGGCGGCGGAACGGAACCTGCGGGAATGGGAGGCGCGGGCGGATGACAACAGGGCGCGGCGGTTTCTGAGGGGTTATGACAACCTGCTGCGTCTGTCGGAATTGGAGTTGAAGGCGATTCCGCACTTGATGCAGGAGGCGCTGATCGCGCAGACGATGGGGCCGATTCTGCGGACGGGGTCGTATGCGGGTCTGGATGGGGCGGGTTATCTGGCGGTGGCGTTGAAGAAGGCGCGATGGATCGGGGAGAACGCAGCGCGGCTGGCGCTGCCGGATGATGAATGAAGAATGCAGAATGATGAATGTAGAAATACTTACAACAGCCGAGATGATGATGGGAGGCTGGTGATGCAAGAGACTGGCCGGCGATTGCGGCGGATTTGCGTGCGAGTGGCGTTAGCGCTGGTGATCGCGAGTTGCTTTGCGCTCGCGACGGAGTCTGCGCGGGGGGATCAGCCAAAGGAGCGGATCGCGGCTTTGATTGCGAAGCTGGATGATTCGCGGTGGTGCGTGCGCGAGATGGCGGCGCAGGATCTGATGGAGATGGGCGTGGCGGCGCAGGGGCCGTTGAAGGCGGCGTTTGAGACGGCGACGTCGTATGAGATGCGGCGGCGCATCAAGGAGGTTGTTCGAGAGATACACATGACGAAATCGGGGGTCGAGGGTGTGGCGTTTCTCGGTGTCCGCATGGATCCGAGCGGCGAGACCCGCGTGGCCCCCGACGCGACGTATGTCGTCGGCGTGCAGATTGCACTGGAGTGCTCGGCGGCCGAGTCGGCGGGGATTCGGGCGGGCGATGTGATCGTGTCGATCAACGGCAAGACGCTTACGCCGGAGAACTATCCCACTGCGCTGACAGGCTGGATTCAGTCGCAGAAGCCGGGGGCGGAGGGCGTGATCGGGGTGCTGCGCGGGGGCACGGCGGTCATCATTCGTCCGGACGACGGTCGATCGCTGGATTTGCTGGGTGAGATTGAGACCGAGACGGTCGATCACGCGAGCGACGCGCGGGTGGCCCCTGGAATGTCGGCACTGAAGGTGAAGACGGCCGTCGCCATCAATCGCGATTCGCAGCTCGCCGCGGGCGATCTCATCGTGGGGATTGACCCCGGCGCGACCGCCGTGACGGTGACGCCGGCGGGACGGCTGCCGAGTGAGTCGTTCTCGCCGAAAGGCAGGGCGTCGCTCGAGAAGTGGATCGCGGATCTGCGCAATCCGCCGGAGCCGCCGGCCGACAACGAGCAGGGGATTTTGCCGAGGAGCCGGCGCATCACGTCGCCGGTGCCGTGTCTTTATGTGCTGCGCGGCGGGGAGTGGCTGGATCTGCCGATCCGTCTGCGGCGGCTGCCGGAGCGGTCGGTGCAGGACATCGGTCCGGCCGGGGTGCAGCGGATCGCCGATCGGTTGAAGTATGAGGCGGAGTTCGAGTTGTGGTGGCAGGAGACGTTTGACCCGAAGGGATTGGTGGCCGAGAGCAAGCCGGCCCATGATCCGAGCTGGCGGCTGACGCCGCGCGGGCGGCGGAATTAGCGGCGTGTAGGTTTTGATTGCACCCGAAGTCGGAAACTCGTTCGTTCAGGTGCGGCCGCTCGTGTTTCACATGCCGTCGCGCCAAGCAATTCTTGTTCATTCCGAGGGGCGGGCTTCCCGCCGGGTGAGCCGGCGGGAAATTGCTACAATCCGCGCATGGCTACTGTTCGGGTGCTGGTGCTGCGTGCGCCGGGGATCAATTGTGACGAAGAGACCGCGTTCGCGTGGTCGATGGCCGGGGCCGTGCCGGAGGCGATTCACGTCAACCGCCTACTGGAAACCCCGTCGCTGCTGGATCGCTTCCAGATATTGACCATTCCCGGCGGGTTTTCGTACGGCGACGCGATTGCCAGCGGCCGCATCCTGGGTCAGCAGTTTGCCCATCATTTGCGTGAGCCGATTGCCGGGTTCGTCGACCGCGGCGGCTGCATCCTCGGGATTTGCAACGGGTTTCAGGTACTGGTGCGGGCGGGTCTCGTGCCGGGGCCGGGCTGCGATGTGCCGGTGACGCTGATGGTCAACGACTCGGCGCGGTACGAAGATCGATGGGTTCGCGTCCGGGCGGAGGGGTCGAATAGTATTTTTTTTGACGCGGGGGAGGAATTTGAATTTCCCGTGGCCCATGGGGAAGGCAAATTCGCGGTGGCGGATGCGGCCGGGTTGGCAGCATTGGAAAAGGGCCATCACATCGCGCTGCGCTATGTCGGGAGCGGCGACGGGCCGGTCGAATTTCCCCAAAACCCCAATGGCAGCATTGGCGCGGTCGCCGGGCTGTGTGATTCGACCGGGCGGGTGCTCGGATTGATGCCGCATCCAGAGCGCAACCTGTTTACAACCTGCCATCCTGCCTGGACCTCGCGGGACAGCATTGAGAGCGATGGTCCGCGGCTGTTTCAGCGCGCCGTTCGTCATTTTTCGTAACCAGTTTCAACAATCAAATTGATGTGGAGCGCGGCAGGATTGGGTCGCGCGGCGGTCAAGCTTTGCGCAGGTCAGGACCGATATGTCCGCGTCGTGATGCGGGCGGATCGTCGGATTGGCGATTTGCCGGCGGTGCGGATGGATTCAGACAAACGTCCTGCGGAAGCCTTAAGACATGAGACGAACCTTTTCGCGGCTGATGACGGTGAGCCTGGTGGGGATGGTTGTTGGCTCGGCCTTTGCGGGCCCGCCGGCGCCCTTTACCCGCGACAAGCAGAAGCCGCGGTCGGACAGGCCGGCGCCATTCGAGCCGGCGAAGACGTATCCTGAATGGGCTTATGACGCGCCGAGTTACACGAGGCCGGTGGACGAGCCCAAGGCGCAGCCGCGAAGCCGGGCGAAGGATCCGGCGCATTACTTCACCAGCAAGCCGGTGATCATGGTGCATCAGCCGGAGGGCTACGTTGCGGAGGAGATTCCGCGGGTGGCGATCTGGTATTCGCGGGACAACGGCTATCACTGGGAGAAGGCCGGGTACTTCGGCCGCGGCGAGACGTATTACAAGTTGCAGGTGAAGAAGGAAGGCGACTACGGCATTCGCTTCGTCGGGCCGGGTCAGGAAGCGGCGATGGAGGCGCTGCCGTATCCGGTGTGCGTGCATCATGTGGACATGACGGCACCGAGGGTGACGCTTTCGATCGATCCGGAGCAGGCGTGGTACACACCGGGCCAGCGGGTGACGGTGAACTGGAAGGCGACCGATCCGCACCTGGAGGCGATGCCGACGCGGGTGTCGGTGATCACTGATTGGGCGTCGGACACGGTTCGACCGATCGAAGTGGCGCGAGAGCAGGCCGATGTGGGGTCGATTGAGTACACGATTCCGAACAACCTGGGGGGCGATGGATTCCGATTCCGGGTCGATGCGATCGATCGGGCGGGGAACATCGGGCTGGCCTATTCGCAGACGCTGCAGATCGTGACGGATCGCATTGGCGATGAGGAAAAGCCGCCCGTCCGGATGAGCACGTACTCGGAGCCGGCTGTATCGACCCCAATGCCAGCACCCGTGATTTCAACGTCGCCCGCACCGACGACGGTGACGCAACAGACTGCGCCGACCCTGGAGATTCTGCCGCTGGAGGAGATTCCGGTGCAGACCAGTTGGCAGCGGGTGGAGCAGCCCGCACCGGCCGCGCCGGTGACGACGCCCATTACGTCAAGCCCGCCGACGAATACGAGCGTGTCTACGGTGAGCCCGGTTTCACCGACCGTGAAGCAGACTCCGTCGGCACCAGCAACACCTTCGACGCCTTCGACGTCGGCCGGTTCGAGCAACAACTTGGAGTTGCTGCCGCTGCTGCCAATCGAAACGCCGACGTCAGGCGGCAACACGCCTGTAAACACGACACCCAAGCCGGCGCCGATGCCGCGGGAGTCGAACGACGTCGAGCTGCATTCGCAGGTGAACAGCGGTGTCATTCGCGTCGCGCCGATTCAGAGCGAGACGTCATCGCAGGTGGTGAGCGACTCGGTTCCGTTGAGCGAGAAGCCGGCGGCCATTCAGGCCATCACGGTGCGGGAGATGGCGGGGACGAATCAGTATCAAGCTTCGCATGAACAGGAGGTTGCGTGCGAAGAGGAGATGGAGGCGACCGCGGAGGATGTTGATGTCGAGGTGATCGAGTCGACGCCCATGGAGGAGGAGGAAGAGGACGACGAGGTCAGCGATGAGCAGACCAACGCGCGTTTGCTCAAGGGGCGCTTGATCGATGAGATTCGCGCGGCCGGATTGGCGCTGGGGCGATTGATGGCGGTCGCGCGACCTGTGAACAGCGTGTCACCAGCGGAGCTGGTGCGCGGCGCGGATGTGCTTGTCGGCGGCGGGTTGGCTGCGCCGATGCCGGCGACGGTGATCTCACTGACCGCTGCGCCGCCGGCGGGACCGGAGCATGCGTGGCGAACGTTGACGTCGAATGCGTCGCGCGGCGGGCGCGTGGTGTGGACACTGCCGCGACCGGTGCTCGGGTTTGAGTTGCCGCGCATGCTGGCGCGGGAGGCGCGGCACGGAATCTGGGAGGAAGCGCGCTTGAAATCGGGCACGACTCTCGGCGATACTCGCATACGCGCGGTGGCGGTATCATCCGATCCGGATTGAATCGTTTAAGTAGTTGAATGTCTAACTCTGGTTTTAGTTGACGGGAGTCTCTTTTTCTGGGCTTGTGCTTCGGACAGGGATGGCCGAAGTCTTGTCGGTGCGTGCAGGGACGGGCGCGCCGTTGCCATTGTTGATCGCTCAACCGTGCCGGCCGGCTCGCAAGGATGCGGGCCGGCGGGGCCAAGTCGGTAGGACGAGTCGCCACGGCCGCGCGGAGCGCGGCCGTGGCATTTTTTACGATGCGGATCGCTCCTCGCGCGAATCGGGCCTCGGCGGACCTGGGCCGGGGCTATGATGTGATGGCGCAAGGGGGCGATTATGGCAGCGAAACGCAGGCTGACGGCGTGGATCGCCGGGATGGTGGCCGTGCTGGCGGCGGCGGGATGCGACGGCGGGCTTCGGTTCAAGTTCATGCGATATCCGGAGACGCCCGTCGTGATGACAGCGCCGTCGGGGTTGAGCAGTTCGGAGCTGGCGGCGATTATTGTGGCGATTCGGTAGCGGGCATGCCGCGGGTTCTGGTCTACCTGGATGGAGCATCGCCATGATGATTCGGGAACCGGCGATGGCGGGACGCTTTTACGCAGCGGAGGCAGAGCAGTGCCGCGCCGAGATTGCGCGCTGCCTGGAGCGGGCGGCGGCCGCGCCGGCGGCTGGGTCGATAGACGAGCGTGAGCCGGAGCGGGTCATTGGCGCGGTGGTTCCGCATGCGGGCTGGATGTGCAGCGGGGCGGTGGCGGCGCGGGTGTTCGAGGCAGTGCGGGCGCGGCGCATGCCGCAGGTTGTGGTGATCTTCGGGGCAATACACGTGCGGCATGGTCCGCGGGCGACGATTTTTCCCGCGGGCGCGTGGGAAACGCCACTCGGGCTGGCGCATATCGACGAACGGCTTGCATCGCGGTTGCACGGACAGACCGGGCTGCTGGAGGTCGATCCGCAGGCGCATGAGGGCGAGCACAGCATCGAAGTGGAGGTGCCGTTCATTCAGCAGCTCATGCCGTCGGCGAAGATCGTGCCGATCATGGTGCCGGCGGGGGAGCACGCGGCGATGCTTGGCGCGGCGGTGGGGCGGGCCTGCAAGGCATTTCAGGCGGATGTCTTGTTCGTGGCCTCGACCGATCTGACGCATTACGGCCCGCGTTTTCAATTTGCGCCGCAGGGCGTGGGGCCGGCGGGAATCACGTGGGCACGGGATGTGAATGACCGGCGGATGATCGACGCGATCCGGGCGATGCGCGAGGAGGCGATCGTGCCGGAAGCGAGGGAGAATTTGAATGCATGCGGGGCCGGGGCGGTGGCCGCGACGATTTCGGCGTGCAAGGCACTGGGGGCGACGCGGGCCAGTTTGATCGAGCACACGACGAGTTTTGACGTGCTGCGGTCGCTGGAGCCGGCGGCGAAGGACTCGGTCGGGTATGCCGGGATGTTGATCGGGTGAGCGGGCGGAGAGCATGACGACAGTCGTCAATCGAGAGAGAATGGAGACGGCGTCGACGGTTGACGCGGCGCGCGCCGCGGTGGCGGCGGCGCGGCGGGCCGGTCGGACGATTGGATTCGTGCCGACCATGGGGGCGCTGCATGCGGGGCATGTGTCGCTGATCGAGGCTGCGACGGCGCGCGGCGACTTTGTGGTCGTCAGCATCTATGTGAATCCGACGCAGTTCGGGCCGCGCGAGGATTTTTCGAAGTATCCGCGGCCAATTGAGGCCGATGCAGCAGCATGTGAGAAGGCGGGCGTCGATTTGCTGTTCACGCCCGCGACCGAGGCGATTTATCCGGCGGGCGATCAGACGCGGGTGCGGCCGGGGCGATTGGCGGAGACGCTGTGCGGGCCGTTTCGACCGGGGCATTTTGAAGGCGTCTGCACGGTGGTGGCGCGGCTGTTCAACATCGTGCAGCCGGACGCGGCGTATTTCGGGCAGAAGGACGCACAGCAGCTTGCCATCATCCGGCGGATGACGACGGATTTGCGTCTGCCGATTGAGATTGTCGCATGTCCTACGACACGCGAGCGCGACGGCCTGGCCATGAGCAGCCGCAATGCCTATCTGTCGCCGGAGAACCGTCAGCGGAGTCTCTGTCTGTATCGGGCGCTGTGCGCCGGGCGCGATGCGCTGGCCGCGGGGGAGCGGGCGACCGGTCGGATCATTGCGCGGATGCAGGGACTGATCGCGGCGAGCGGGAACATTCAGATTGATTATCTCAGCATGGTCGATCCTGAGACGCTGGAGAGGATTGAGGAGCCGGCGGGGCGGCGGGTGCTGATTGCCGGGGCGATCCGGCTGGGGTCGACGCGATTGATTGACAATGTGATCGCGGGTCCATTCGATGGATCGAGTGCCTAATGGAGGATAGAATTGCGATATGAGCGATGGTACGCGCGAACTCATCAGTATTTGCGAGCAGCTTCCGGAGGCGAAGCGCGCCGAGGTGGCGGATTTTGCCAGATTCTTGCTGGCGAAGCAGGACGATGATCGTTGGGAGGAGATTATCGCGTCACCTGCGGCGAGACCCAAGCTTGACGAGTTCATGCGAGACTCCGCGAAGTCGCCCGCGAAGCCAATGGACTTGGATCGTTTGTGAAATCCCTCGCACGTGACAGTTTCTGGCACGCCTACTCACAATTGGACCCACGTGTCAAGTTGGCAGCGCGGCGCGCATACAAATTGTTTGCCCGCAACCCCGAACATCCGTCATTGCGATTCAAGAAGTTGCAGGGTACCGAACGAGTATGGTCAGTTCGGATTTCTGAACAGTATCGGGCTGTCGGAGAACGAATAGGGGATACGATTGAGTGGGCATGGATTGGAACCCACAACGAATTCGATAAGCGATTCAGTTGATCAGGTGCAGTATTTCGTCTCATAGGTAACTCCACTTTTTGAGTGCAGATCATGCAACCCACCCTGTTCACGATTCCATTTCTGCCGTCGTGGCTTGGCGAGATCAAGAGTTACGGCGTCATGCTGATGCTCGGATTCCTGACGGGCATCTGGATGGCCTGTCGCCGGGCGGAGCGCAGCCGGGCCAATCCGGACATCATTCTGAACATGGGGTTCATTTCGCTGATCGGCGGCATCGTCGGGGCGCGGGCGATGTACGTGATCCACTACTGGAACGAGCGGTTCGGCAATCAGCCCAGTCCGATCATGGCGGTGCTGGACATTCGCGCGGGCGGGCTGGAGTTCCTGGGCGGGCCGATGCTGGTGATTCCCGCCTTGTATATTTATCTGCGGTTCATCGCCAAGGTCTCGCGGCGGTGGTACCTCGACATTGCGATACCGGCACTGCCGTGGGGGCTTGCGCTGACGCGCGTGGGGTGCTTTTTGAACGGCTGCTGCTGGGGGTCGGTCTGCGTGAATCCGAACGATCCGGCGCATGCACAGGCGGCACTGCCGTGGGCGGTGCGGTTTCCCTATGGCAGCGGGCCGATGGTGCAGCAGTACCAATTTGGACAATTGACGCTACCGAAGGAACTGATCTGGGTTACGCCGGGCGGGGATTCGACGCCGATTCCGGCCGATGCCATTGCGGAACTGGCGCGGGACGACGGCGCCGGCGGAAAGGCCCTGCGGCAGAAATTTGATGAATTGAGCAGGCAGTTGAATGACGCCCGGGCGCGCAATGCGCCGCCGGAAGAGATCCGTATTGCGCAGACCAACATGGAGGCGGCCAAGGCGGCGTATCAGAATTTTGCGGAGCGCAGTCTGGTTGCCGTTGCGGATGCGCAATGCCGAAAGTACGGCATTACGCCGCAGGAGTTGCTGGCGCTGTCCGAGCATTATCGCGCCAAGCCCAATCACCCCACGCAACTGTATGCGGTGATCACCGGCTTGTTGTTGACATGGGTCTTGTCGGTAGGATTCTTCTATCGTAAGCGGCATGGCGTGTTGCTGCCGTGGTTTCTGATCCTATATTCCATCGCACGGTTTTTTGAGGAACTGCTGCGGCAGGACAACCCGCTGGACTTCGGGTTCGGGGGTTTGACGATTTCGCAGTTTTTGGGATTGATTCTGACCGTGATCGGGGTGGTGAGTCTGTGGTATATTTACAGGCTGCCGGAGCGGTGTCCGCTGGTGAAGCCGTGGGATCCGCCGGATGAGGGGGCCGCGGCGGTTGCGACGTGACGGGGGGCGGCGGCATCACTCAAGTTCGCATGCCGACGTAACGACCGTCGGCATGGCACCCAGAGTTGCGCAAGGACAGTCACGCGCGCCTCATGTCTCTCGCTGCCGCAGGGACAATGACACTCAGCTACCCTGACGAATTGAGGGGTCCCATGTCGAATAAACTTCCAACGCGGGCGGCGGTGGCCCTTGCGGGTGTGATCGCATGTGCCAGCGCGATTCCCACGGCCGTTGCCGCGCCCTCCATGTCGTTTCGCAACAACCTGGCCCCGGGGTTTACGACCGAGCACTCGATTCTGCGGACCATCCGGCGAACGACGCCGCGGCGGGATCATGTGGAGACGCTGGTCTATACAAGGCAAACGGAGTGGGTGCGCTGCAACGTGAGCGAATCGCGGCCGGGCCAGGCCAAGGTCTACCAGATGGTGTCCGAGGGCAAGCCGAAGATCGTCAAACTGTTTCGCAACAAGGACGAGGTGCGCTCGCTGCCGCCGGCGTCGGAGTTCCATCTGGTGCCGGGCACGGCCAGTCTGCACAGCGATACGATGACGTCGGTCGATGGCGATGCACAGCCACCGCGGACCGACCCGGTCGAGCGGGCGATTCTGCATGCCATGCTCGATGTGGCGCACTGGCCGCGGGCGGCGATTTCGACGGGGCATCGGTGGCAGCGCGACCTGGTGGTCGAGGGGATGACCGGCACGCAGACCTTTGAGTTTGTCGAGACCCACAAGGTGAACGGCGAGTCGGCAGGGCGGTTGAAGCTGACGGTCGAGGGCAAGTTCACCGGGTTGCTGGGTCAGGAATATACGCTTGGCAAAATCGAAGCGGAGATCGACTGGGCGCGGGCCGATCGGTGCCTGCTGGCCGTTGAGGGCCAGGCGTCGTATCAGCGGCGGCGCGAAGGGGGCTTCGAGGACTTCGACATGAAGACGACGGTCTCGCTGGCGCGACGCGGCACGCTGGATGAGGCGGGGCAGGAGCGAAACCTGCGGCAACTCAACGATTTTGCCTCGGCGCTGGCCGACTTGAACGCCGGCAGCAAGGGTCAGGCGGCGCAGGCCTGCGAACGCTTTCGAGCGACGTGGCCGAACTCGATGTGGATGCCCGCGGTGGATGCGATGCAGACGAAGGCGACGAAAAGGCCGCCGAAGGTGGCGCGGTTGAGCGCCGAGGAGGTCCAGCAGGCACTGGCGAAGAGTTTCGTCGCGTGGCAGGCGGCGCTGGAGCGGGATGATCTCGATCTGAAGGCCAAGACGCGGCGGGCGCTGAAGGGCTTGGCGACCGACTACCGCGGGCGGCTGCGAACGATGACTCAGTCGAATGACGAGTCACTGCGGGCCAGCGCGTGTTTCGCGATCGCATTCGGCGAGCGTCCTGCCGATCTGGGCATGGTCATCAAGGGCTGCAAGGATCCATCCCCGACCGTGAGACTATTGTCGGTGATGGGGTTGATCGCGCGAAAGGATGAGGCGACCGACACGGCGACGCTGAAGGGGCTGCTGAAGGATTCGGATCGGGCGATCCGGCGGCTGACGTGCGAGGCGATCGCGGCGTGCATCGCGCGGGATCATCCCGAGGTGGCATCGATGATCGAGGCGGTGGATCAGGTGATGCAGCACGATCGGGCGGACAAGACGCGGCGGGCGGCGGTGGTGGCGATCGCGGCGCTGGGGACGGCGAAGGACATTCCGCTGCTGGAGAAGGCGCTGCGCAGTGAGGCGGAGTCGTCGGTGCGTGATGCGATTGAGCAGTCGATCTCAATCTTGAATAAACGTCGATAGCTTGACTGCACTGCGTTGATTGCCCGTCTGTACCTCTCGACGACTGCTAATCTATGTCAGACCCTTTACCCCAAGAAAAGCATGAATCAGGAATCAATCGTGTTCACGCGTACGCACGCGCGGGCGATACCTCAATCTTGAGTCAAAGACGAATTGTGCGCGGCTTGCTGTTATTCCTATTAATCTCGCCCTCAGTTTGTCTTATTTTGTCGATTTCAAGCTATGTCGGATTCTGCGTGCGATGGGGGAACAGTTACTACTGGCTTGTGCTAAGGGCGGGAATACTGAGCATTTGCGGCGGTTCGTACGGAGGCTTCAAGCCCGGAGTCGTCTGGGAATCAGGGCTGAGCCCGGGATGGACGTGGAACCAGTTTCTTGCGATTAACCAAGGTGGCGACTTTTTCTTCGAATTGTCGATCTGGTGGCTTCCGCTAATCTGCCTGGTAGCCATGGTTGTATTGATATTGCGATGGCGATCAGGTGCCAGGGGTTAGACGGTGAAACCACTACGACCGGGAGGCGATTGCCTGGGCCAGGGGGTTGACGATGAGCGGGACGAAGCGGTCCATGGCCCATTCGTTGGCGCGGCGGGTGAGGTCTTCGTGGGCCTCGACCAGGCTCTCGGACTGGGCAAAGCCCCAGTAGCGGCGGACGGTCAGGATGGCCGAGAGGGGCTGGCTTTCGAATTGCTGCGTGCGGATCTCGAACGTGCTCGTGCGGCTCTTAATCTCGACGTAGACCTGCGTATCGCATGACTCCGACACGGCCAGGCCGAGGAAGGGCTGGCTGTCGATGACGTGCTGCACGCCGGCGTGGTTCATCATGCCGGCGAGGGGGCTGTCGGCCAGCAGAGTGTCGGCGACCAACTGGTCGTGGTTGCCGCGGTAGTCCATGTCGAATTCGTAGACGACTTCGAGGTGGTCGTAGTCGAGTTCGCCCAGGGTCAGGTGAAACGGGGCCATCTTCAACACGGTGGCGCCGAGCCGGGCGGCCAGGTCCGGCGTGTCGGGGTTGTGGACGCCGAAGCGGATGGTGGCGTCGCCGAGGCGGAGCCAGCGTTTGGCCGAATCGTCGGCGCCGTCTTCCTCCAGCAGGAGCGAGCCGTCCTCGCGGCGGCGGAGTTTGCGCATCTCGGGGAATTCACGCTTGACGCTGTCAAAGAAGTGCAGGACGGTCTCGCGCTGGAGACCGAGATCGAGTTTGAGGAACAATCGCGTCGCGATGTGAAAATCGTCGCAGTGGGCTCCGAAGGCCAGACCCATGTGGACCCTCCTCGCGCGGACAGACCGACGCTTCATCAGACATTATGCGCCGATCGGGGTGTTTTCTGCAAGGCGTTGACGCGCGAACGCGGATGTTGGAACGCGGAACGCGGAATTGCGCGGTGGGAGAGTGAATTCCGCAGCTGATGGAAAACTGAGGAGAATATTGAACCCACGCGCGTCGGCACGAGCATGGCCGCCAGAGGCCGCGGCCATGGCACCCAATGCACAGGCTGCGAGCAGCCAGTGGCACCCCAGTTTTTCTGCTTACGCGTGGACGGGTGCAGCGTTTGTTGACTTTTGTCGCGCTCGGGTGAAGGCCTGCTCAAGATCGGCGATCAAATCGTCGGCGTCTTCGATTCCGACGGAGAGTCGCAGCAATCCACCCGTGATGCCGCGGGCCTCGCGCTCGGCGACAGGGATGCTGGCGTGGGTCATGGTGGCCGGATGGCCCATCAGGCTCTCGACGCCGCCGAGGCTCTCGGCCAGGGCGAAGAGCCGCGTCTTTCCGGCGATGCGCTTGGCGGCTTCTTCGCCGCCGCGCATGACGAACGAGACCATGCCGCCGAAGTCGCGCATCTGCTTCTTGGCTAGCTCGTGCTGCGGGTGTGAGGCGAGTCCCGGATAGATGACCTTTTCAACGTCGCCGTGGGTCGTGAGGTACTGAGCGATCTTCATCGCGTTGCGGCAGTGCTCGCGCATGCGGAGCGACAGTGTTTTCAGTCCGCGCATGACCAGCCAGGAGTCGAACGGGCCGGGCACGCCGCCGACGGCGTTCTGGTGATATTTGATGGTCTTCCACTGCTCCTCGTTGTTGGTCAGCACGGCGCCGCCGACCACGTCGGAGTGTCCGCCGCAGTACTTGGTGGTGCTGTGCACGACGATGTCAGCCCCTAGGGCCAGGGGCTGCTGCAGGTAGGGGCTGGCGAAGGTGTTGTCTACGACGGTGGTCAACTTCGCGTCGCGGGCGATCTTGGCGATGGCCGCGATGTCCACGACGTTGAGCAGCGGGTTGGTCGGCGTCTCCACCCAGATCATCTTGGTGTTGGGCTTGATGGCGTTTTTCACGTTCGCGGTATTGGTCATGTCGACAAAGCTGTACGACAGGCCAAAGCGCTTGAGCACCAGCTCGAAGAGCCGGTAGGTACCGCCGTAAACGTCATCGGCGCAGACCACGTGGTCGCCGCTCGACAGCAGGGTCATGATCCCCTGGCTGGCGGCAGTGCCCGAGGCGAAGGCCAGTCCGTGGGTCGCGCCCTCCAGCGAGGCGAGGCACTGCTCCAGGGCGGTGCGGGTCGGATTGCCGGTGCGGGCGTATTCATAGCCCTTATGCCGGCCGATGCCGTCCTGGGTGAAGGTGGATGTCTGGAAGATGGGCACGATGGTGGCCCCGGTTGAGGGGTCAGCATCCTGTCCGACGTGGATGGCGCGGGTTGAGAAGTTCATGGGATGGGTCTCCGAGTTAGCTGGGGATTATACCGCGACTGTCGCATGGCCAAGTGGGCGGAGTTTCTGAGCTTCAAATAGACGCGTCCGACGGCGAATTTGTTTATGATGAAGCGATGGACCTTCCACGCTTTCCTCTATTTCCGAATCCAGAGAGTGAGTGCATTTTTGAGGCCTCGGATTCTGAATGCGACATCTGCGGCAAAATGCGAGGGGTGCTATACGTGGGACCCCAATACTCGACGGCAGATGATCGTTCCATATGCCCATGGTGTATTGCCGATGGTTCGGCGGGCGCGGCGGGTATCACTTTCAATGACGCGATAATAGTCCCCTATGTACCAACAACTGCTCAAATGAATCCTGAGGATAAAGCACTCGTCGAAACCCGAACGCCGGGATTTGTTACATGGCAGGGCAATCGCTGGTTAATGTGTTGCGGGCGAGCCTGCATTTACCTTGGTGAAGCCGACATCGGCGATTTGCAGGGTCGCTGGGCGGCAGTGGTTCCTTCCCTCTTCGAAGATGGTGATGTCCCCCAGGAGGAACAAGACGAATTTGTCAGATCACTGGAGGGCGAGCTCGGGCCCGGCGCTTATGTGTTTGAATGTCAAATCTGTCATGCCCTCAAGGGATACTGGGATTGCGATTAGCCTATGAAGATTCAAGCAGCGCGAGGTCGCGGCTCAAATCAATCGTAATGCGGAGATGTTCCAGGACATCCGCAAATCCAAGCAATGCCGGAACCTTGTCGTTGTGAGCCAGTAAGGCATGTACGCGGAAGGGCCCCAGCGAGGCTCGACCATCCGAAAGTGCGAGATGGACGATCGCCAGATCGGCTGGGAATTTGCATTCTGGTTTCTCCGCGACGCCACCGGCCATCACTGAGCCGAGAATTTGCCGGTCAATGTCGCGCCACATGCTTGCTGGAATCAAGCTAAGGGGCGCGCCAGTATCTACAATCGCAACTGAATCAATCGATGGGCAAGAGCCGTTTTTCCAAAAGCCGAGCTTCGCGATGATTCGCGTCGCCATGATCCGTTGGCCGGCGGCGAGGCTGGGCTGATGCAACTTGCGGACAATTGCTAATTGGATCTGGGTCACAAGATTCCGAAGATCAGCAACCCGTCGTCAACAAAGAAATACACAGTATCCCCAGGGGTGCCACTGTTCGTCGCCCCTTTTTTTACGACGTCCAGGCCGGGATCGGCCGCGAGAACTCGGCATTGGTCTACCGCGATCCATTGATTGGGGAATTGGTTTGAAAGATCGTCAAAATTCTGCACGATCCAGTCGAAGTTTCTATTGAATGCGGGGGTTGGCAGGGGAATGGTTGCAGCCATGGAATTCCTCTAACCCGTATTGTAGTCGATGGTCGGGGACTGCTCCAGAGGTGCGGACGAAGAGTTTTCTATGCAGCATTTGATTTCGAAGTGCCTGCCTGCCGGACGCCACCTCCGCCGTCGTAGCGCTGGGCTTCGATCAGCGAATCAATCGTGAACGTCGTGCCGCATTCGGGGCAGCGCAGGTCGCGCAGGCCGTTGAGGGCGTAGTTGCAGGTGGGGCAGTGGACGTCGATTTCGCCGTCCTGCGTGCGCGGGGAGCGGCCGCGGGTGGCGGACATGATGACGGGTATCCAAATCCAGATTGCCAGGGCAGAGCCCCACAGGATGATCGCGGCGATGACGATTTCCTCTTCGTAGCGCACTATCGCATCGATTGCGACGCACAATCCTCCCACAATGAGGCCGAGAGCCCCCGACAAGGCAAATGCTCTCGCGACTCTTTGACGTGATTGATGACCGCGCCAGATCCAGGCCAGCATGGCGAGCCAAATGGCGGCGGCAAGCCCGACACCGGCGGCGATTTGCTCGTCGCGCATGTAGTGCCGGGTGCTGAATTGAACCTCGTACACCCAGGCGCCAAAAAGCCCGGTGGCGGTGAGCGCCAGCCCGGAGATCAGGCTTGCTCCAAGTCGGGGCAGCCAGCCGGAGTCGGCCCGGCGGAGGGCGGACCAAAGGGTGGTGGAGTCGTTGGGGTCGTTCATGTTCGCACGATTGACCAAAGGCGACGAAGGGGCGCGCATTTCTCAAACGAATTGGGGGGCGAGGCGTGAAATATTTCGCCAAGCGCGGGGTTCGTAAGATTAGAACAGGCGGCGAATCCGCGCCACGTCCAGGGTAAATCCAGGCAACGCGCTGGATTCATGTCCAGCAGTCGTCGAAGGCATTTCGACATAGCGGCCCGCAACCAGTCGAAGAAACGTCAACTCCTCCCGAGTGGGGTCAATCAACCAGTATTCGCCAACGCCGGCTTCCTCATATCGACCGCGCTTTGCCTCCGTGTCGTCCACGCGGGAGTCGGCGGAAATCACCTCGACGATCAGGTCGGGCGACTCGGTCACATGGACATCGCAGCGCGCGGCTTTTTCGGAATTGATATACACGACGTCGGGCCGATAGACGCGATCATCGGCCAGACGAACGTCGACCTCCATGGTCACAACGCCGATCGGATTGTTGATTAGATAGGCGCCGATCTGAATGACGATTTCGGCTGCGATCAGCTGGTGCGTGAATGAAGCGCTCGGAGACATGCATACGACTCCGTCAACCAACTCGTAGCGGAAACCGTCAGGTGGGAGCGCGAGGTATTCGTCTGCCGAGAGTCGCAGACCGGCATACCGCGATTGATTGTGTTGAGGGGCAACGGCGCTCATTTCAGGCCTCGGTATTTGATTATAACGAATGCAATGCCCGTCGACGCCCATTCTTAATGAAATCATGCTTCCAGCTCATTCACACACCCGCCAATTCAGGCCGTCGCGCTCGACGCGGTGGTAGAGGGTGTCGCGTTCGATGGGGGTGCGGCCGGTTTCGGCGATGAGGCGCTGCATGCGGTCGATGGTCATTTCCTGATGGGTGTTGCCGGCGCCGCCTTCGCGCTTGGTGATGTCGTAATAGACAACCGTCCCATCGAGGTCGTCGATGCCCCAGTCGAGCGAAACCTGGGCCAGTTTGGCCGATTGCATGATCCAGAAGGCCTTGATGTGCGGGATGTTGTCCAGCATCAGGCGGCTGATCGCGAGCGTCTTCAGATCGTCAACCCCGGTCGGGCCGGGCAGGTGAGCCAGCTCGCTGCCGTCGGGGATGAACGAGAGTGGGATGAAACAATTGAACGCCGCCTTGCGCGAGCGAAGCGATTCGTCCTGGTGGTCGCGGAGCTTGACCATGTGAGCGATCCGCTCGTTGGGCTGCTCGATGTGTCCGTAGAGCATCGTTGCATTTGTATACATGCCGATCTCGTGGGCCGTGCGGTGGACATCGAACCATCCGGCCTCGCCGACTTTATTGCGGTAGGCCTCGTCGTGGACGCGGTCGTCGAAGATCTCGGCTCCGCCGCCGGGCAGGCTGCCGAGTCCGGCGTCGCGGAGCTGCTCGAGCACCTGGCGGATGGAGAGCCGCGGCTTGCTGATTCGGGTGAAGTGGATGATTTCGATCGCTGTGAAGGCCTTAATGTGGATGCGCGGGCATTCTGCGCGGATCGCGCGACAGAGGTCGAGATAGAACTCAAACGGCAGTTTGGGATGCAGGCCGCCGACGATGTGGACTTCGGTGGCGCCGTGGTCGTAGGCGTCTTTGGCGCGGGCCACGATTTCGGGGATCGAAAGCTCGTAGGCGCCGGCCGCGAATGGCGAATTACTAATTGCGAATTGCGAATTGGATGGCGAGTTTGCACTGGCTGACAAGCTGCCAGTGGCACCCAGCGTGCCGTCGGCCACCACTTGCGTGGTGGGTTCTGATTGGCCGCGCGTTGCTGCAGGGGGTTCTGGTGCGATCGTCAGCGGGATGGAGCGCGGTTGCTTCGAGGCGTTGATGTCGTAGGGGCGATAGAACGAGCAGAAGTTGCAGCGGAGCACGCAGTAGTTTGAGTAGTTGATGTGGCGGTTGACGTTGAAGTAGGCGTTGTTGCCATGCAGCCGCTCGCGGACGAGGTTGGCGAGGCGACCGATCTCGAAGAGGTCGCGGGAGGCGTAGAGACGCACGCCGTCGTCGTAGGAGAGGCGGTGTCCGGCTTCGACTTTCGCGGCGATGTCGGCGAGATCGGATGCGGTGGCGAGGGTCTGCATGTGTGCATGGTAGTGCGGTGGGATCGGGGCTCCAATGGCGATGGGGCCGCGATAAGGGGATGCACTCCAGTTTTGAAAAGAGTGGTGGGTCGGATGGCGGTGTGAGTGCGTCAAAGGGGCGGCTTTGTCCGGGGGTTGGGTGCTCGGCCTCGGTGAAAATCGACGGGCGCCGACTGAATAGTCGGTGCCGTAAGAATTGGGGCATGGCTTATCCATGCATTGCTTCAATTTGTTGATACCACTGCGCGTTTCGGTTGGACTCCCGCTTGGGGACGGGCGATAATAAGCATGTTGCATCCCGCCAAAGGCCCTCCCAGGAGTTTTGCCATGATGACAATTATTCGAATGCGGCGTCGTTTTTCTGGCGTGGCGATCGTGGCTGCTGTTGCGTTGCATCTGTCCGCGACGGCCGTGGCGACGGCGCAGTTGCAGTTCTTTGTGCTGCGCGATGACAACACGCTGTTTCGGCACAATTCGTCGCTGCCGTCGGCGGTCATCGACACGATTCCGATTGCGGGCATGAAAGAGGTCAACGAGTTGATCGAGGGGATCGACTTCCGTCCGGCCGATGGGATGCTGTATGGGGTGAGCACGAAGAACCGGATGTATCGCATCGACCCGGTGTCGGGCGTGGCGGCGCAGGTCGGCACGGGCAACTTTGCCATCGCGTTCAGCGAGAAGCACGGCATCGACTTCAATCCGACGAGCGATCAGATGCGGGTGCTGGATGGGCCGACGCGGAACATTCGCTTCAACCCGGATACGGCGACGCAAATCGTGGACACGCCGCTGGCCTATGGCGCAGGCGATCCCAATGCGGGGCAACCGGTGAACATCAATGCAATTGCCTATACGAACAATGCGCCCGGCGCCGCGACGACGACGCTGCTGGGCATCGATCATGCGCTGGATGTGCTGGTGCGCATCGGCGGGGTGGACGGCAATCCGTCGGCGAACGGCGGGCAGGTGACGACGATCGGGCCGCTGGGCGTGGATTCCGACGCGAATTCGCATTTCGACATCGGTCCGAACAATACGGCGCTGGCGATCATTCACGTCGCGGGGAGTCCGACGCTGTTTTCGATCAATCAGACGACCGGCGCGGCGGGGTTGCTTGGCACGACTGCGATTGCGAGCACGCAGGTGGGGCTGGCGATTGCGCCGGTCGGGCAGTTTGAGTTCAACACGGCGAGCGACATGATCGTGGAGGGGGGCGGGGTCGCGACGGTGACGGTGCTGCGCAAAGCCGGGGCGTTCGGCGAGGTGACGGTGAATTATACGACCGTCGATGGAACGGCCGGCGCGCCGGGCGACTACACGGCGAAGAGCGGCACGCTGACGTTTGACGTGGACGAGACGAGCAAGTCGGTCACGATTCCGATCATCAACGACACCGATGACGAGGCGGACGAGACGTTTACGGTTGCGCTTTCGACGCCAGGCGGCGGGGCGACACTGGGCACGCTGGTGACGACGACGATTACAATTGTGGATAATGATGAGCCGCCGTCGATCTTTCCGGGCGTGAACTGCGGGGCGGGCACGTGCGGGGTCGGCATGGTGTCGGCGATTCCGCTGGCACTCTTGGCGCTGGGGTATCGGCGTCGTCGTCGGTAAGATTCTGATCGCGGCGGGCATGCCGACGCAACCGCCGTCGGCATGGCAGTCACCAAATGGACTGGCAGGGCACCCGATGTTGTCAGTCTATTTTTTTCCAGCGGGATTTGATTGCCAGTATTGTTCGATCCAGTCGGCCATGGCTTGGGCCGCGGTCTCGTGGGCCATTTCGTTGTAGTGGCTGTCGTCGGGGAAGACGTGGGATTTGCCTGATGTCTTCACGGCTTCCGTCAGCGCCGCGGTTAGATCCAGATAAGGGATGTTCAGGCGCGTGGCGATGGGTTCGACCCATTCGGGGCCCATGTCCTGCACGCGTGAGCCGAGGCAGTAGGGGTCTTCGGATTTGGGCGGGCGGATGGCCGGCTGACCGGTGCGGGCGGCTTCGATGACGGGTTCGCAGCCGCGGAAGGCGATCATGAGGCTTGCGCCGCGACTTTGACATTCGTCGCGCATGGCTTCGAGCGTCTTCTCGATGAGTTCCCAGGTCTTTTTTTGACGGTCGTCCGCGGTCATTCCGGCGGCCGACTTCTCGCGGAATCCCGATCCCGCGGCCGCGCCGGCTCGCATCTGCACGCCCGACAGGTTGGGACTGCCACCGGACAAGCGCTCCATTACGCGCTTCTGCAGCACGAGGTAGCGAACCAGGGCTGAGCGGGACATCCAGCGGCGGAGCGTGCCGGGTTTGTATGGAGACGCGGGCATCAATTCGAGTTCGCCGCCGTCGTCCAGCCGATAGGTGCTGACGTAGGGCTCGATCGGCATGATGTAGGGCGAGGAGTCCCAGGGGTCGTTCTGCACGAAGAAGAGGACCACGACGTCGGGCGCGTAGTCGAGCACGTAGTGGCGGATGAGTTCGAATTCCTGGGTGGTGCCGAGTCCGGAGCATCCGAAGGCAAGCCACTCCACAGGGCGGTCAGGCCGATTCATCATCGCCTCTGCCCGGCAGAACATGGCTTTATCGACATCGATCTGCATGGCTTCGACGAATGAATCGCCAACGAGGCAGACGCGGCGGGCGCCGGGCGGTTTACGGATGACGTAGTCTCGCGGGTGGTTCCAGCCCTGGGCGTTGAAGCGGTAACGCGCGTTCATGGACCGGCCCACGCGATTTATGCCGGCCTGGTTGGGGATGCGGCGCGGCCCGATGAGGGGGTCGCCAAACTGGTAGGCGACGTCGGTCACGGGGACGAACACGCGGACGCCGACTTCAAGGAGGCACAGGGCGAGGCCGAGTCCGAAGGTCATCGCCAGGAGGGCGACGGCGATCTTGCGGGGCAAACCGCGTTTGGGAGGGTTTGGTTTGGATGCGTGGGCGGCAGGGGGCAAGGGGTTGGGTGCAGACATGGGCTCTCATTTCAGATGGCGGCGCAGGTCAAGTCTGAGGGGCCTCCAACCGCTAACATAGTAACCACATGCCAACGCCTGTTCATAGCATCGATTGGGCCGCCGCGATCGCCACCGATCCGATGATCGCCGTGCCGGACGGCCTGCCGGGGCGCTGGTGGGTGGCGCACACGAAGCCGCGCAACGAGAAGGCGCTGGCCCGCGATTTGGAGATGCTCGGGCTTCATTATTATCTGCCGCTGCGGAGCAAGATGACCCGCAGCCGCAGGACCGGCCGGCGGTCGCAATCAATCATTCCTGTGTTTCCCGGCTACCTGTTCTTCAACAGCGAAGATGATCGACGGGCCGCAGCCGCGACGACCAATCGCATCGCGGGAACGTTGGTGGTGGCGGACCAGACCGCGCTGGTGCGAGAGTTGCGGCAGGTGCAAAAGCTGCTGTCGAGCGGGGCGGAGTTCAACTGGGGGCCGTCTCTCAGTGTTGGCGATTGGGTTCGGGTGGTTTCAGGGCCGCTCCTGGGACTGGAAGGCATTGTGCAACGACGGCTCACGCGCATGCGGCTCGTGCTGAATGTGAACATGTTGAGCCAGTCGGTGAGCATCGAGGTGCCGCAGGACTGCATTGAGAAGATCACGCCGCCAGATTTTGCCGCAATTTGACAGTCGCCATCCTCTCTTTGCCTGTTTGATTCCACGAACGAGTCCACCCTGCGATTCGTAGCAAAGCCCATCCGCGCCACTTCAAGGATGAATGGGGGAATTCGGACTTTGAGGCCGTGATCGGCCCCGCCGATATAATGCGGGTCCGCGTGGCATTGCTGCGTGAGTCCTTATTTGACAAGGTGTTATGTCAATCGGGGTGACGGTTGACGGGCACGGAGTGCGCGCTGGGGACCGCGTCGGGGTATTGGTGAGATGTCGACTACGTGGCAGCGCATTCGGGATTTGGCGCGGGGCCTCCCGGCGGTTTCGCCGCTGGCATTGGCGCTGGCGCTGCGCCGGCCGACACGGGTGCCGCTGCTTCTGGCGGACTCGCTTCGGGCCTATCGGCACTACTCGGGGAAGCGGCTGCCGGCGATCACGCCGTGGGAGTTGCTCGACTACAAGGGCGTGGCCACGCTGCGACTCGGTGAGAACGGGTTGTTCGCGGCGATGGAGCCGAACTTCCTCATCATGCAGTTGACGGTCATGCTGCAGCCGAAGGCGATCTTCGAGATCGGCACCAGCCAGGGGCGCATGACCGCACTGATGGCCATGAACCTGCCGGAGACATCGGTCATCCACACACTGGATCTGCCGCCGGATGCATCGGTGCCGGAGCATGCGTCGGATCTGCACCTGATTGAACTCGCTAAGCGCGAATTGGGAATCACCTTTCGCGGGACGCACTGGGAGGGCCGCATCAAGCAGTTGCTGGGCAACAGTGCGACATTTGACTTTTCTCCGTATTACGACGCGATCGATCTGGTGAGCATCGACGGCTCGCATTCGCTACCGTTCGTGCTGAGCGACACATTGCAGGCGTTTCGGATGATCCGGCCCGGGGGCGTGCTGCTGTGGCATGACTACGAATCGATGCGCAGCGAGTACGGCGTGTCGCGGGTCGTTGACGGGCTTCGCAAGCGGCACGGGCTGCAGACGTTTCGACTGTCGCGGGACCAGGGCGACACGCGCTTCGGCGTGATGCGCGTCGATGAGGCGGCCAAACGGCGCGGGATCGAAGCGTGCAGCAGCGCGGATAATTTCTGACGGGAGACGTCGACGGCGCAGCCATCAGGCGCCATTATCATCATGTGCGGAATACTCGGAAAGATCACTTTCAAGGGCGAGCATGAGTCGCCGGCGGTGTTTGATGCCGCGCTGCGGCTATTGCGGCATCGCGGGCCGGACGATCAGGGCGCGCACCACGAACGGGGGCCGGGCGGCTGCCGGGTTTCGCTGGGGCAGACGCGGCTGTCGATCCTGGACCTGTCGGAGGCGGGGCATCAGCCGATGTTCAGTCCGCGGACCGGCTCGTGCGTCGTGTTCAACGGGGAAGTTTACAATTTTCGAGAAATCAGAGGGGTTCTCAAGGCAAAGGGCTACATATTCACCAGCGAATGCGACACCGAGGTGGTGCTGGCGGCGTATGATGAATACGGCGAGGAGTTCGCGAAGCACTTCGTCGGCATGTTCGCCATCGGCGTCTGGGACAAGCCGCGCGGCCGGCTCGTGCTGGCGCGGGACCGGATGGGCATCAAGCCGCTTTATTATTACTGGGATCAAAATCAGTTTGCGTTCGCGTCGGAGGTGACGGCGCTGGCGGCGCTGCCGGGGTTGAAGTTGGAGGTTGATCCGGCGGCCGTCGAGCAGTATTTCCTGAATGGCTATATCGTTCAGCCTTATTCGGTTTTTCACAACGTTCGCAAACTGCAGACCGCGCACACGCTGACGATCGATCTCGCGCGCCCGAGTCCGAAGGAGTCGCGCTATTGGGACCTCGTTTCGTATTTCGGGGCGCAAACACCGTATCGCAGCGAGGCCGAGGTGCTGGATGCCCTGCGGCCGGCCCTGATGAAGGCGGTCGAGCGGCGGCTGATCGCGGACGTGCCGCTTGGGGCATTTCTGTCGGGCGGCATCGACTCGTCGCTGGTGGTGGCGCTGATGCGCAAGGTGCACTCCGGCGAGGTGCGGACGTTCACGATTGGGTTCTCCGAACCGACGTGGGACGAGGCGCCGAGCGCGCGAGCGATTGCGCAGCATCTGGGTACGCGCCACGAGGAACTCTATCTCTCGGAGGCGAACGTGCTTGAGGCCGCCCATGCGGTCGGCGATTTTTACGACGAGCCGTTTGCCGATTCGTCGTGCATACCGATGTTTGCGTTGAGTCGAATGACGCGCGAGCATGTCACGGTTGCACTCTCGGGCGATGGCGGCGACGAGTTGTTCTGGGGTTACGAATCGTATGTGTCGGGCTCGCTGGCGAACTACGCGGCCGCGGCTAGAGTTCCGCGGCCCCTACGGCAGGTCGCGGGCGCGGTGATGCGAAGGCTGCCCGGCGATCGCATGGGCCGACTCGGCAGTCTGCTGGACTTCCGGGATTTCGCGGATTTCGTGCTGTGTGCAACGATCTGGCGGCCGTGGATGTACCCCGGGCTGCTGGGCGGGCGACCCTATCCGACCGGGAACTGGGGGGCGGACATCGGGGTCGAGCTGGCGCGCCGGCTGCCCAATCTGGACAGAGACACGCTTCGTTCGGTATTTGATATTCCGGTCTACATGGTGGATGACATTCTGACCAAGGTTGACCGGGCGTCGATGGCGGTGGCGCTGGAGGCGCGGGTGCCCCTGCTCGATCACGAGGTGGTGCAACTGGCCGCGGGGATTCCGATTGAGTTCAAGGCGCCGGGCCGGCGGCTGAAGCATCTTTTGAAGACGCTGCTGGGCGAGATGGTGCCGCGCGAGCTGTGGGATCGGCCCAAGAGGGGATTTGCCGTGCCTCTGGTGCACTGGCTTCGCACGTCGATGAAGGATTATGCATACGAACGTCTCTGTTCGCCGGGCGCGAGCGTACATCAGTGGCTCGACCCGGCGACGGTCAAGACGATGCTGGATGACCACGTATCGGGTCGATGCGACGCGGCGAATCTGATCTGGGCGTGCCTCCAACTGGCGCAGTGGGATGCGCGGCTTTCGCGGATTCGACAGGGCGCGGAGGTGCAAAGGACGGCTGTACCCGTGTGAGAATGCGAATCACACTCCGCCCACCACTTGCGTGGTGGGTTCTGAGTCCACAGCCGGCACCCGCGAGGCGAAGACACCCTACTTCATGCGAATCGCGCTGATCAGCGGCACGTTTCTACCGTCCGTCGGCGGGCTTGAGTGGAAGGTCCATTTTCTTGCGACCGAATACGCACGGCGCGGCCATGATGCGGTCGTCATCACATCGCGTCCGCCGTGGACGGTTCGCACGCCGGCGATGCCGTTTGTGCCGCTGTATCGCATCGAGCGGGTCGGCGTGACGGTTCCGGGGATGGGGCGATTGGGCATATTGGGAGCGCTCTTTCGGAGGCGGATAGCCCGGTTGCACAGGCGGGGGCCGTTCGACGTGCTGCATTGCCATCATCTGGGGATGCCGACGCGATGGGGCATTCAGGCCGGGAAGCGACTGGGCGTTCCGGTGGTGGCGACGACGTGCGGCGAAGACGTGATGGTGCTGCCGGAACTCGGTTATGGCGACCGGTTGCAACCGAAACTTGATGAATGCGTGCGGATGAATGTGCGAGAGGCGGCGGTGGTGGGGAGCGTGTCGAGCGCGGTGCGGGCGGATCTGGAGGGCATGGGCGCCACGGCGCGGATTATCGATATTCCGAATGGCGTCGATTGGGATTTGTTTCAGATCGATCGGCAGGACGTATTGCGGCGGCGATTCGGATGGCCGGCGTCGAGCGTGATCATCCTGAGCCTGGGCCGTCACCATTTTCTGAAAAATTACGACATGGGACTGGATGCGTTTTCCCGGGTGGTGAAGGCGGGGGGCAACGCGCGGTACGTGATTGCCGGGCGAGGGGTGACGCAGCTTGAGGGGCGCGTGCAGGGGCTTGGGCTGACGGGCGTGGTGGCGTTGATGGAGCAGGTTCCCATGGCGGAGGTGCCAGCCCTGTTGAAATCTGCGGACGTGTTTTTTAATCCGTCGCGCATGGAGGGGTTTGCCCAAGTGAATGCGCAGGCCCTGGCCGCGGGGCTGCCGCTGGTCATCACGGATGCGCCGGGGAACGTGGATGCCGCGGCCCATGGCGGGGCGGTGGTGGCGCGTTCGGGCGATGTGGAAGATATGGGCGTGAAGCTCGGCGAATTGGTCGCTGATGCCGGACGGCGCGAGCGGCTTGGGCGGCAGGCCCATGAAGCCGGCCGCCATTTCTCGTGGTCGAGCATTGCCGAGGCGTATCTGGAGATTTTCAGGTCGTTGCAGGGACGGGGACGACCGAACGCGGCATGACAGAGATGAGCAAAGATCGCAGTCAGGGCGGCACGTCGCAGGGTACGCCGCGAAGAATGTCGCGCCGGCGATTCGTGGGGCTCGCGGCGCTGATGGCGTTGAGCGCGGGCGGGCTCGGCCTGTTGCTGGTGGAGGGCGCGCTGCGCGCCTTCGTGCCGGTGACGGATATTTCGACGACATTTTACGATCCGGTCACCGGTCCGCGGATGGCGCCGAATCAGTCGGGGCGCTGGATCATCGGAGACTATGTCAACTCGCCATTTCATTTCAATGCCCAGGGCTGGAATCATACGGATGACTATGTGATCCGGAAGCCGCCGGGCACTGTTCGCGTGTGCATGGTGGGGGATTCGCAGGTGGAGTCGCTTCAGGTCAGGTGCGAGGAGGCGATGTATTCGGTCGCCGAGCGGCGGATGGCGGCGGCCGGGAAGCCGGCACAGTGGTACGCGTTCGGCAACTCCGGCTGGGGCACGGCTCAGCACACGCAGGTCATTCAGCACTACGTATTGGATTACCAACCCGACGTGGTCATTCTGTTGTTTGTGCAGAATGATCCGTTTGATTGCTCGCCCTACCTGGTCAAGCTGTCGCCGTACTCGCCGTGGTACTGGCTCGACGAGAGCGAGGCGCTCGCGTATCGGCCACCGGCATTCTGGCAGGCGTCGAAACTCGGCCGGCTTGCGCTCATGTCGGCGGCCTACCGGTACTTCTTCCCGCAGAAACATGTGTTCCAGCGACACACGCAAACGCGCTCGGTGGGCGGACTACCGCTGATGGAGGGGATCACCGATGCGAAGGACGAGCAGGTGCCGGGGCTGGCGAAATTGACGCTGCGCGAACGGCAGGCGATGACGTGGAAGTTGATCGCGGCACTGCTTGCGAAGAATCGCGACGAATGCGCCCGCCGCGGCGCGCGGTTTGCCGTGGCGTTTCGGGGTTGGTCGGACGAGATTGAGCAGCCGCTCGGCTCGAAGTTCGGGCCGGTGCCTCCCAAAGAGGAGGATCCGTTTTGTCTGGATGGGCCGCGGTTTTCGGAGATGGGGCGCGAGCAGGTCGGGCCGATCTGCGAACGGCTGGGGATTCCGTACCTCGATCTGACCGAGGGTCTGATGGCTGCGCCGAAGGGCGGGCGATCGAGCCGCTTTCCCGACGACAACCACCTCAGTGCGGCCGGGCATGAGGCCGCGGGCGTCGCGTTGGCGGGATTTGTGGAATCGATACTGGCGTCGCCGGGGTTGCCTCAAGACCGGTGAGGCGCGGATTCGATGTATAGAATGGAGGGGCGTGCCGAATGTGCGCGATCCCAGCTGAGGACTTACGCGAACCCGGCAGGCGTTCGACACACACGCAATGAACACCCAGCCACTTTATTTTGACGATCCGGGCTATCGCGACGCGTCGCTGGTGCACGCCGTGGATTCGCACGCCGATCCGCTTGGGATCGAGCGGCCGGGGTCCACGGTGCGTCTGCTGATCGAGTTTCTTTACTATATTTGTCTGTTTATATCGGCGTTTCTCTACAAGTTCGGGTTGAACCAGATTCCGCTGCTGGGCGGCGGCACGGTGACGATCTCGGGCCTGATCTGCATCGCGGTCATCGCGCTGTCGAACGAGAAGTTCCCGCTGACGTTCTGGGTGTCGTGTCTGGTTTGGCTGGCGGCGAACGCCTCGCAGGTTTTCGGCAATGGCGAGATGCCGATCGTGGCGACCGGCGTCAATCTGATGCTGTTCTTCGTCTGCCAGCAAATCATGGTGTACTACATCTGCCAGAACCGGGCGGCCCGCAAGCGGCTTCTTTTGTTCATGGCGGCGCTGGCGATCCTGCTCATCGGGGTCGCGGGCGAGGAGGTGGGCTCGCGCAACGTGAAGCGGCTGGTGTCGGAGGCGGGCGGACTGCTTGCGAACGCAAACGGCGCGGCTTATGTGTGCAGTTTCCTGTCGGTGGCGCTGCTGTTCTGGTCGCTGCGGGCCGTGAAGATCGGAAGGCCGTTTCTGTGGGCTATGGCCGCGGTGCTGGCGATCATCACGATTCGCACGCTGTCGCGAACGGGCGTGCTGCTCCTGGTTCTCGGTTGCGGCATGCTGATTCTGTCGATTCTGTCGGCGCGGGGCACGCGCATCGGCGGACTGGTGCTGCTCTTTGTCGGCGTGGTGGTCGCATCGCAACTCGCATACACGGTGGCCGATTCGTTCGATCTGCTCTCGGCGCGATTCGGCGGCGAACGCAAGAACACCGAATCGCGAACGGCGCTGTATGACCTGCGGACGGTGAGCGATCTCATCGGGGCGACACCTTTCGGACACGGCCCCAACGATGCCATCATGACCAGCACGGGCATCACGGCACATAATACATTTGTATATACTTTTATGGCCTACGGCGCCGTGACTGCACTGCCGATCTTCATCTGGCAGATTCTGCTGGGCATTCGGGTGGCCCGGATGGTCCGCGCGCCGGACCTGCCGCTGGATACGCGGCTGATGGTGGTCACGTTTTACGGCATGGTGTTCGCGGAATTTCTGACCAACAACCTGGCCTTTCTGGAGATCTCGGCGCTTTACGGCACGGCCATCGTTGAGATCTACACCTCACCCTATTCACGCGCCGCCATCGCGCGCCGCGAATGGGAGGCCTCGGTCTCCCAGCACGATCTGATTCCGGCATCGGTCTATGCCGGCCCGCAGGCCTATGCCTGACACCTGACTCTTCACGACACAACGATTCCGTCCGGACTGCATCGCCGCGACACGCGCCGGAACGGTCCATGCGCGAGTACTCAGCATGTTGCGCTCAGAGGAAATCCAATACCGGGACCCGAAGACACAGGCGCGGCTCAGCCTGCGCGTGGACATCGAGGAAAACGGCCAGGTCGTCGAAGGCGCGCTGGTCTCGCCGGACGGCCACACGTACGCCGTCGTTCGGGGGATTCCACGCTTCTGTCCGGTCGAGAACTATGCCGAGAGTTTCGGGTTTCAGTGGCAGAAGTACGATACGGTTCAGCTCGACTCGAAGTCGCAATGGGGCTCGGTCAGCGAGAAGCGATTTTTCGGAGAGAGCGGCTGGCCGCGGGACATGAAGGGCCAGCGGATCCTCGAGGCCGGCAGCGGCATGGGGCGGTTCACCGAGCATCTGGCCGGCACCGGCGCCGAGATATGCACATTTGACTACAGCGCGGCGGTCGACGCCAACCGGAAGAACAACGGCCGGTTCGGCAACATTTCGTTTGCGCAGGCCGATATCTACAATCCGCCGTATGAACACGGGTCATTTGACCGGGTGGTTTGCATCGGCGTGCTGCAGCACTGCCCGTCGCCGAAGCGCGCATTTTTGAGTTTGACGCGATTTCTCAGGCCCGGCGGACACATTTTTGTGGACAGCTACAAGCTCTATTGGGGCTGCTTTGTCCTCGGCAAATACTGGATGCGGCCCGTCACCCGCAATTTCAGTCCGCAGACCCTGCACAAGTTTGTGCGCTTTCACGTCGGCTGGGTGTATCCCCTGACCGGCGCGCTGCAGAAGGTGATCGGCCGGCGCGGACGATCGTTCAGCTGGCTGCTGGGGATGTCGGACTATCGCGGCGTGCATGGGGGCGACGATGCGACCCAGCGGCAACTTTCCATGCTGGATACATTCGACATGCTCGCGCCGAAGTATGACCGGCCCGCGACGACGGGCATGATTCGCCGATGGTTTGACGCGGCCGGGTTGATTGACTGTCGAATTGCCCCCGGTTCAAACGGGTGGGCGGCGACCGGTCGTCGTCCGGGCTGATGCATCGGCGCCATTCATGATTCAAGAGAGACTGCGATCTACATGAAGGTCGCCCTTGTCATCGATTCGCTCGCCAAGGGCGGGGCGGAGCGACAAGCGCTGCTTTCCGCGCGCGTGCTGGCCGCGCGCGGCTGCGACGTCGAGCTGATCCGGTATTTCAAGGAAGCAGACGAATACGAGGAGGGAGGCTGCGCGCCGGCCCGGGCGGTTCTCATCGAGAAACGCAACCGGCCGCTTCGCTTTTTCGTCCGACTTGTTCGATACCTGCGACGCGGGAAATTCGACGTCGTTCATGCCTTCAAGGAGACGCCCTGTATTTATGGCTGCCTGGCGGCGGCTGTCGCCGGCGTACCGGTCCGGTTGGCCGGCTATCGTGCGCAGGTGTCTCCTCCGGGAATGGCGCGGCGGATGCTGCAATTGGTGAATCGGACGGCGTCGGCGTGGATTCCAAATTCGCAGGGCGTGGCGGAGACACTCGTCGAATATCTGGGTGTCGATCGGGGGCGGTTGCATGTGATTCACAACGGCATCGACGTGCCGGCGCCGGCGTCCCGGCTTGATCGTGGCGAGGCCCGGCGGCGACTGGAACTGCCCGAGGACGCGCCGACAGTGGCGATGGTCGCGGCGCTTCGACCGGAGAAGAACCACGGCATGTTTGTTCGCATGGCGGATGAGGTTCGCCACTCGATTCCGAATGCCCAGTTTCTGATCGTGGGAGACACCGGACGCAGCGACGACGACGCGCATGCCCGATTGCGAGCGATGGCGGAAGTGTGCGGCGTCGCCAATCGTATTCATTTTCTCGGCCAGCGATCCGACATCCCGGACGTGCTTGCAGCCGTCGACGTGAGCGTGTTGACGTCGGACCACGAGGGTTTGTCCAACGCATTGCTTGAGTCGATGGCCGTGGGAAAGGCCGTGGTCACCACCGATTATCGCGGGGCCGACGAAGTCGTGACGCATGGCGTGGACGGCTTCATCACGCCGCGCGGCGATGCGCGGGCGATGGGGAAATGCGTCAGTCAACTGCTGACGGACGTCGAATTGCGGACCCGCGTGGGGGAACAGGCGCGACGCACGGTGACCGAGCGCTTCAGTGTTGATGCGTTGGCCGATCGGTTGATTGCGGTCTATCAACAGTATCTGCCGGGTGGCGAAGCACACATGCAACGCCCTCAAGACGGCTGACGTGCATCACCCGGCACCACCGGCCGGACTGAAGTTCGGGGCTCATTGGCAGTACGCATCCTTCGATCTTCCCAACCCACCAGTATTCATGTGCGGCATTGCGGGCATCCTGAACCTGGATGGTCGTCCGGCAATGGTCGAGACGATCGGGGCGATGGTGCGCGCCATTGCGCATCGCGGGCCGGATGATTCCGGGGTGTGGACTGATGGGCCGATCGGGCTGGGGCATGCGAGGCTGAGCATCATCGATCTCTCGCCGACCGGACATCAGCCGATGAGCACGCCGGACGGTCGTGTGACGATTGTCTTCAATGGCGAGGTGTACAACTTCCCGGAGATGCGGAAGCGGCTTGCGGCCGAGGGCGTCGCGTTTCGCGGCACGTCGGACACGGAAGTCGTTCTTCACGCCTACGCGCGATGGGGCGTCGCCTCGTTCGCCATGCTGCAGGGCATGTTCGCAATGGCGGTGTGGGATGGCGCGGCTCGGCGGCTGCATCTGGTGCGGGATCGATTCGGCATCAAGCCGCTTTATTACTGTGCCGACGCGGCGCATATTGTGTTCGCGTCAGAGATCAAGGGCATACTCGCGGCCGGCGGGGTCAATCGCCGGATCGATTGGGCGGCGCTGCACGAGTATCTCTATTTCGGCAATCCGCTGCGCGAGCGGACGATGTTTGAGGCGATCCGGGAGGTGTTGCCCGGACACTATCTGACCGTTGAAGACGGCCGCGTTGAAGAGACTACTTATTGGCGGGTGGAAGAGACGCCCGTCGTGAATGATGATTTGGACACCGCGACGCGAACGGTGCGCGAGCGACTGGAGGCCGCGGTCACGCGGCATCTGATCAGCGATGTGCCGGTCGGCGTGTTCCTGAGTGGTGGAATCGACTCGACGGCGCTGACCGCGCTGGCGAGCCGGCACTATCAGGGAAAGTTGCGCACCTACTCATGTGGATTCGATTTCGATCGCGGGGTGAATGAGCTGCCCAAGGCGCGGCGCGTGGCCGAGGCGTTCGGGACGGAGCATCAGGAACTGCACATTTCGGGCGGCGCGCTGCCGGAGACGATTGAAGAGCTGGTCCGTGCGCACGACGAACCGTTTGGCGATTGCGCCGACATTCCGCTGTATCTGCTGTGCAAGCAATTGCGCGGCGCGGTCAAGGTCGTGCTGCAGGGCGACGGCGGCGACGAGATATTTGCGGGCTACCGGCGGTACAACGTGCTGTCGTATGACCGGACGTGGCGGGCGATGGCCCGGGTGGCGCCGGTGTTGATGTCGGTGGTTCCGCGGCGTCCGACCTATTATCGCGCGGCGCGGTTCTTTCAGGCGATGGGTCATCCCGATCCGGCGTTGCGGCTGGCGTTGTTCATGACGATGGAGTCGCAGGACACGCCGCCCACGCGGATGCTGTCCGCGGCGGCGCGGGCGCGGGTGGAAACGCACGATCCATTTCATTCTTATCGAACCGCCTATGAGCGGCTTCGCGGGTATGACCCGGTGCAGCGATCGTTGTACGCGGACACGATGCTTCTGCTGCCGGATCAGTTTCTGGAGAAGGTGGACAAGGCGACGATGGCGCATGGCATTGAGGTGCGTGTGCCGTTTCTCGATGCGGCGTTGAGCGACTACGCACTGGGATTGCCGTCGCATCTGAAGGTGCGGCGCGTGCAGAAGAAGTTCATCCTGCGGCGGGCTCTGCGCGGCATCGTGCCGGATGACATCCTGGATGGGCCGAAGACGGGGTTCGGCGTGCCGTATGCCCATTGGTTGCGCACGACGCTGGCGGATTATGCGCGGTCGGCGATTCTTGATGGCGGCGGCGAGCTGGTTGACCGGTCGGCGATGGAGCAGGCCTTCCGCGAGCATATCGACGGGCGACGCAACAATGGCTTCATCCTGTGGAAGCTGCTCAATCTGGCGCTCTGGGTGCGGTTCTATCAACCGGATTTGAATTGACCGCATCGCTGGCCATCGTCGGGTCGTACCCGCCGCCCTATGGCGGGGTGGCGGTGCATGTGCAGCGGCTGTGCGCGTTGCTCGATCAGCGCGGCGTCGATTATGTCGTGTACAACGCGACATCGGATCATGGCGACGGCGTGCGCGTCCATGGGGTTTACTCGAAGCGGCGGACGTGGCTGATCAAGTATCTGCTGTTCGGAAAAGAGCCGGTCATCTACATGATGTCGGGGCGTTTGAGCGCTTGGGTGATGTCGGCGATAGCGGCGGCGTGGCGGGGCAAGCGGGTGCTGCTGCGATTGCGGAACTCGGCGCTGCCGGACTGGGTTCGGGAGTCGGCGTGGAAGCGATTCTGGTGCCGGTATGCATTGAGACGCATGTCGGCAGTGGTCTGCGTGAGCGAGGCGCTGGCGGAGTCGGCCCGGTCGCTCGGCGTGGATGCCGCGAAGGTGCATCATTCGCCGGGGTTTTTGCCTCCGTCCGACCCCGCGGACCGGGCCGATGTGAACCCGGCGGTGTGGTCGTTCATCGAGCAGCATGGGCCGATTCTGGCGGCCAACGGCAAGGTGGATTGGTATCGCGGCGTCGATTTGTATGCCCTGGATCAACTGGTGGAGCTGGCGGGCCGGTTGAGGCCGGACCATCCGAACCTGGGGCTGGTGATCTGCTTCTGGGATCACCATCCGCAGGACGAGGCATATCTCGACAAACTGAAGCGTCGCGCCGCCGAGTTGGGCGTAACGGAGAACATCCTGTTCAACACGCAGAGCGGGATGTTCGTGCCGGTGATTCATGCGTCGGATGTTTTTTTGCGTCCGACGAATACCGATGGCGACGCGAACAGCGTGCGCGAGGCGCTGTACCTCGGCGTGCCGGCGGTGGCGAGCGACGCGGTGGCGCGGCCCGCGGGGGCGATCGTGTTTCGCACGCGGGATTTGGATGATTTTGAGGCGAAGGTGCGGCGGGCGTTGGCAATGCCGCGAGAGCGATCGAAGGGGCACGCGCTTGCGCTTGGCGACGACGATCGGGAGCGGATTGAGCGATATGTAAATTTGCTGTCGCGATAGCACACGGCGTCATTCGACGTACTAGGAGCCCTTCGGGCTGCAACCGGTTATGGCGCGTGCCTTCCGGGGGTGTCGCTTCGCTCCACGCCCCGGCTACTGGCTTACAGGCCTTCGGCCTGCGGAAGAACGATTGCCCGCGCAATCGCCTCGTTGGCCTGACTGATCACTGACAACTGATAACTGATAACTGACCACTTCTTTCCATGTGCGGAATTTGCGGATATGTGGGCGTCCATCGCCCGGAGTTGCTTGACCCGATGGCCGGCGCCATGCGCCATCGGGGGCCGGACGACGCGGGGACCTGGCACGACTCCGCCGCGCGCGTCGGGTTGGCGCAGCGACGTTTGTCGATCATCGATCTGTCGCCGGCCGGGCATCAGCCGATGTCCAACGAGGACGGCACAATCTGGATCACCTACAACGGCGAGATCTACAATTTCGCCGAGCACCGCACGCGGCTGGTGGAGAAGGGGCACGTCTTTCGCGGGCAGAGCGACACCGAGGTGCTCGTGCATCTGTACGAGGAACTCGGCGCCGGGATGTTGTCCGAGCTCAACGGGATCTTCGCGCTGGCCATCTGGGATGCGAAGGCGCGGCAGTTGCTGCTCGCCCGCGATCATGCCGGCGTCAAACCGCTCTATTACTGGCAGCATGGCGACGCGCTTTACTTCGCGTCCGAGATCAAGGCCCTGTTGCGGATTCCGGAAATCCCGCGGCGGCTGAATCACGAGGCGCTCGGCGATTACCTCACTTATCTGTGGGTGCCCGGCGAGATCACCATGCTCGAGGGCATTCGCAAGATCGAGCCGGGCTGCTACGTCACCTGGAAGGACGGGCGCGTCGAGCATCGGCGCTGGTTTGAACTGGCCTACGAGCCGGACGAGTCGGTCGACGAGTCGGAGTGGATCGAGCGGGTACACGACACCTTTCTCGCGGCCACGCGGCGGCAGATGGTGTCGGACGTGCCGCTGGGGGCGTTTCTGTCGGGCGGGGCGGATTCGTCGAGCATCGTCGCGTGCATGCGGAAGTCGTTTCCGGATCGGCAGATCAACTGCTACACGGTGAAGTCCGACCCGGCCGACATGAACCGCGATCAGTTTGAAGACGACTATCCGTATGCGAAGCGGGTGGCGGTTCATCTGGGCGTGAATCTCAAGGAGGTCGTGCTGCGGCACGACGTGATCGGCCTGCTGCCGAAGATGGTCTATCACCTGGATGAGCCGGACGCCGACCCGGCGGTGTTTCCGTCGTATTTGATTTCGAAGCTGGCGCGGGAAGATGGCACGACGGTGCTGCTGTCGGGGACCGGCGGCGACGAGATGTTCTTCGGGTATCGCAGTCACGTGGCCTTGCGGCAGTTGGAGCGGATGGCGTGGGCGCCGCGGGCGTTGATGACGCCGGTGCTCATGGCGGCGAGCGGGGCGGCGACGGCGCTGATGGGGGCGCAGAAGGCGATCCCGCGTCGGTTGCGCAAGTTTACGACGGTCTACCGATCGGCGGGGTTGGACCGGTTCATAAGGCTGTCGGACTGGTCGAGCGATGCGGTGCGCGAGGGGTTGCTGGTGAACGCGGTCGCCGGACGCAACGGCGCGTCGGCCATGCAGCGGTATCACGACGGGTTTCGCGGGCGCGGCGAATTGAACCGCCGCTCGCACATGCTGATTCAGTCGTTCCTGGCGGCGCACAATTTTCTGTACACGGACAAATCGGCGATGGCGACGTCCATTGAGGTGCGCGTGCCGTTCATGGATGTCGAACTGATGCGGCTGTGCGCCCGGATTCCCGAGCGGTACAAACTCAAGGGCGGGGTGACGAAGCATGTGCTCAAGGCGGCGATGGAGCGCTACCTGCCGCGCGAGATACTGCATCGCAAGAAGACCGGCTTCGGCGCGCCTCTGCGGAAATGGGTCGCCGAGGACCTGCGCCACGTGGTGCGCGATCTGCTCGGGCCGGCGCGATTGAAGCAGCGCGGAATATTCCGCTCCGAGGCTGTGTCGCGTGTACTCGCGGAGAACGACGCGGCGACGGCCGATCACGCCTATCTCATCTACGCGCTCATCACGTTGGAATTGTGGATACAGACGTTCATCGACAAGCCGGGTGTTGAGGGAGCCCCGCTTTCGTAGGGTGCGTTCGAAGACGCACCTGAAGAACGAACGAACGAACGACGAAGACCGACTAATAGTCGGTGCCACAAAAGAAAGATGCGCCTGCGGACGCACCCTACATGAAACAAGTCCTGCAAAATCTGAAGTCTGGCGCGATTGAGGTGGCCGAGGTGCCGTGCCCGATGGTGCGAGCGGGGCATCTGCTCATTCAGACGCGGGCCTCTTTGATCTCCGCCGGCACCGAGCGGATGCTGGTCGAGTTCGGCAAGGGCAGCCTGCTGGCCAAGGCGCGGTCGCAGCCGGACAAGGTCAAGCAGGTGCTGGACAAGATCCGCACCGACGGGCTGATGCCCACGCTGGAGGCGGTGTTCTCGCGGCTCGATGAGCCGATGCCATTGGGGTATTGCAACGCCGGCGTGGTGCTGGAGGTCGGCGCGGGGGTCGAGGGATTCAAGCCCGGTGATCGCGTGGTGAGCAATGGCGCACATGCGGAGATCGTGTGCGTGCCGAAGAATCTGTGTGCGCGGATTCCCGACGGCGTGGATGACGAGGCGGCCGCGTTTACCGTGCTCGGCGCGATCGCGCTGCAGGGCATTCGGCTGTGCAATCCAACGATTGGCGAGACGATTGTCGTGACCGGTCTCGGGTTGATCGGTCTGATGGCCGCGCAGATGTTGCTGGCCAACGGCTGCCGGGTGATTGGCATCGACATCGATCCGAATCGGCTGGCCCTGGCGGAGAAGCTGGGAGCGCTGACGGTGAATCCCGGTGTGAGCGATCCTGCGGCGGCGGTAACGGCGCTCGCGGAAGGCCGCGGGGCCGATGGCGTGATCATCACTGCGTCGGCGAAGACAAACGACATCATGAAGCAGGCGGCGCAGATGAGCCGCAAGCGCGGGCGGATCATCCTGGTTGGGGTGGTCGGGTTGGAATTGAGCCGGTCGGATTTTTACAAGAAGGAACTTTCGTTTCAGGTGTCGTGCTCGTACGGGCCGGGGCGGTATGACGCGAACTATGAGGAGCGCGGGCAGGATTATCCAGCGGCGTTTGTGCGCTGGACCGAGCAGCGGAACTTTCAGGCGATCCTCGATCTGATGGCGTCAAAGCGGCTGGATGTCGCGCCGCTGATCAGCAAGCGGATTGCGCATGGCTCGGCGCAGGAGGCCTATGCGGCGCTGACGCAGGAGCGCGAGGCGCTGGGCATCGTATTGACGTATCCCGGCGCCGACATCGCGATGAAGCGGGTGGTGTCGTTGACGTCGTCCACGACACCTGCGCCAGCCGCTGGTCGCGCGGTCGTGGGGCTGATCGGCGCGGGCAACTTCGCCAAGATGACGCTGCTGCCGGCGCTCAAGGGTTTGCCGGTTGAGTTGCGAACGATTGTCAGCGCCGGCGGCGTGACCAGCCTGCACAACGGCCGGCGGTTTGGCTTCGCCCAAGCCGCGACGGATCATCGGGAGATTATCAACGATCGGGCGATTAATACGGTCATCATTGTGACGCGGCACAACCTGCATGCGCCGATGACGCTGGAGGCGCTGGCGGCGGGCAAGCATGTCGCTGTTGAGAAGCCACTTTGTCTGAATGCAAGCGAACTCGAGCAGATCATCGCGGCGCAGAAGGCGAGCGGGCGGCAGTTGCTCGTGGGCTTCAATCGGCGGTTCAGTCCGCACGCGGTGAAGATGAAATCGCTGCTGGCCGGGCGGAGCCAGCCGATGTGCCTGACCGCGACGATCAACGCGGGCGTCATTCCGCCGGAGAGCTGGACGCAGGATGCATCGGTCGGCGGCGGGCGGATCATCGGCGAGGGCTGCCACTGGATCGATCTGATGCGTTACCTGACCGGCGCGCCCATAACGACGGTCGTCGCGACGCGGATCGGCGAGGCGCCGGGCGTGGCGGTGCGCGACGACAAGATGACCGTGACTTTGACGTTCGCCGACGGGTCGATCGGCACGCTGCATTATTTCGGCAACGGCGACAAGGGTTACCCGAAAGAGACGATCGAGGTCTTTGGTGACGGACGCGTGCTTCGGTTGGACAATTTCAGACTGCTGACGGGATACGGCTGGCCGAGCTTCCGCAAGCTCAAGACGCGGCGGATCGACAAGGGGCACGGCGAGGAGTTTCGGCAGTTCGTGCAGGTCGTGGTGAACGGCGGGCCGCCGGTCATGCCGATGGGCGAGATTGAGAATGTGATGCGGGCGACGTTTGCGGCGGTGCAATCGGCGCACAGTGGTCAGCCGATTCAGTTGTAAGGGGCAAGGCCCCGATTCAGCCTCAGCCCAGGGCAACACCCTGGGAAAAGTGGACGCAAGTCTCATTTATGGCTGAAGGCCAGGCGCAAAATCGCGGACTTTAGGGCGGGCCTTCAGCCCTCAATTCCACATGGGCCGAGTTTCCAGGGGCGTTGCCCCTGGCTGGAGCTAGGGCGCACCTTTGGTGCTCACGCAATCGGCAATGATGCGCGGTCGGGCGCTACGGCTTGGGGCGGATGGCGCTCTCTACATCTCTCGCGGATATCGCGTCTATAAATCAGGCGACGACGGGCGGACTTGGGTGCTGCGGGCGACGATGCCGGAGCGGGGCGTGCGGAGACTTGCACGGCTGTCGCGCATGGCGTCGCGGCTGCTGCGGCATGAGGTGAAGGCGTTTGATGTGCTCGAGGGTGGTGGGTGCGTCGCGGCCAATCGCGAGTGGGTCTATTTTGCCGGGCCGGGCGAGCGGCACATGCGACCGAGCGTCGTCGAGGACGCCGGGCAACCGGTCAAGCCGCCGATGACGATGACGGTCGGGCCGAACGACCGCATACTGTGGGGCGAGTACAACTCGAAGACCGATCATGGGTTGCCGGTGCGGCTGTATGCGTCGGATGACGGCGGGGCGAGTTATTCGATTGCCCGGGTGTTTGAAGGCGGCAGCATTCTGCACCTGCATAATCTTGTTTACGACGCGGGACTGAATTGCTACTGGGTGCTGGCGGGCGATCACGGGGCGCAGCCGGGCATCGGGCGGCTTTCGGCGGATTTGAAGGATTTCGAATGGATTGCCAAAGGCGAGCAGAAGTACCGCGCGGTCGAGGTGTTCGATCTTGGCGACACGCTGGTCTATGCGACGGACTCTGAGCGCGAGACCAATTCGCTGATGACGTTCGACAAAGCGTCGGGGCGATTTGAACGGGGCTGCTGGTTCGGGGGAAGTTGCATCTATGCCTGCCGATTCGGCGGGCTTTTCGCGCTGACGACGACCGTGGAGCCCTCGCCGGTCAATCCGCTGAATCAGGCGACGATGTGGCTGTCGCGGAATGCGCACGACTGGACGCTGACGCTGTCCGTCGACAAGGATCGATGGAATCCGGTGTATTTTCAATTTGGTTCGATCGTGCTGCCGCGCGGCACCAGTCCGAACGAGACGATTCTCTATTCGGGGCAGGCGCTTACGGGCCTGGATGATCGCGCGGTGATTGCGACGGCGGGCGAGATTCCTGCGTGACTCGAGATCGAGGCGATTGCGGCGGATCAGAGGTCCGCGCTCCCCAGATGTTGCGGAAACTCAAGATACTGCAAACGCTCGGGCCGGGGTGGGCGCTGTATCGCGCGGGGTATGCGCTGCGCCGCAAGAGCGGGTTGCTCAAGCGCGGGCTGACGACGCAGCCGCTTGAGCAGTTGGCGCTCGGCGGGTTTCTGCGGACCGGCGTGCCGTCGGATCCCGCGGCTTATCGCGCGTGGCGGCGAGAGCACGGCGGGCGGTTCTTCTTTGAACCGGGCAAGTTGCCTGCGGCGACATTGCTCGGCGAGATTGCCGGGCAGCGTGGCCGCGATGAGACGATTCGCATTGCCAACGATTATCGCGCCGGGCGATTTTTATACTATAGTCGCCATGTGCATGACTTGGGCACGTCCGACGATGCCTCCACAAAGGCGCGCGGCGCAAACTCGATGCGTCCGTCGGCCCCCGCGGAGGGGGGCCGCTACCGACCGGTGGACTGGCTGCTGAACCCGATCAATGGCGGGCGGCACAACAATGCGACGCACTGGTGCGACTATCCGACGTTTTCGCGGGAACTGGGCGACATCAAGGATGTGTGGGAGCCGTCGCGGTTTGCGCTGGCGTTCTGGCTGGTGCGGGCGTATGCGCTGACCGGCGATTCGGCGGTCGTTCAAGACTACTGGCGTCTGTTTGATTCGTGGACGCGGCAGAATCCGCCAAACATGGGGCCGAACTGGAAGTGCGGACAGGAGACGGCCATCCGCTGCTTTGGGATGTGCTTTGCCCTGTATGCGTTCTGCGACGACGCCTCGACGAGCGACCGGCATGTGGTGGACATGGCGAAGTTGATGGCCGTCTCGGCGGAGCGGATCGAGAAGAACATCGATTACGCGTATTCGCAGAAGAACAATCACGGCATGAGCGAGGCGATCGGGCTGCTGACGATCGGGTTGCTCTTTCCGGAGTTTCAGCGATCGGCGCATTGGGCGGCGAAGGGCCGCGATTACCTGGAGCGCGAGATCGCCCGGCAGATTTATGACGACGGTAGTTTTGTGCAGCACTCGATGAATTATCACCGCGTGATGCTGCATGACTGCCTGTGGGCGGCGCGGCTGGCGGAGTTGAATGGGCAGCCGCTCTCGCGGGCGGCGCTCGATCGGATCGATCAGGCGGGTGTATTCTTGTATGCCATGTTGGACCACGCGTCCGGCGGTGTGCCGAATCATGGTTCGAATGACGGCGCCAACATTCTCCCGCTGGCGGCATGTGATTACACGGACTTCCGGCCGACGGTTCAGGCTGCGCGGTTTCGGGCGACGGGCAGGCGCGTGTTACCAAGCGGACCGTGGGATGAGATGTTGGTCTGGCTGTTTGGCGCAGAGTCTTGCGCGAGTACGGACGTTCCTCACGCTCGCACTGGCGGACGAGCCGCCAGTGGCACACTTTCTGCCAGTGGCACCTTTTTTGCCGGTGGCGCTCCTGCCGCCGTCGGCACGCGCCCTAATGGTGGCGTCGACAGCACGGATCAGGTTGCGCAGCGTTTCGACGCCGGTGGGTATTACACACTGCATCATGGCGACGCGTGGGGCATGATTCGCTGTCACACCTATCGCGATCGACCTGCACATCTCGACATGCTGCACCTCGACTTGTGGCATCGCGGCGTCAACGTGCTGTCGGACAGCGGCACCTATCGCTACTACACACCGGATGAACCCGCGGCGGAGAAGTACTTCAAGGGGATCGCGGCGCACAACACAGTTCAGATTGATGGCCGCGATCCGCTCGATCTGGTTTCGCGGTTCCTGTGGATGCCGTGGCCGCGTGCGAAATGCATCGAGCATTCCGCCGATCGATTTCAGGGCGAGCATTACGCGTATGACCGATCGCCTTGGCGGGTGATTCATCGGCGAACGGTTGATGCGTCGAGCGCGGCGACGTGGATCGTGACCGATGAATTGCTCGGTGGCGGGGAACACGATGTCGCGTTGCACTGGCATCTTGTGGATGGCGAGAGCGATTTCGATCCGAAGCGTAGGTCACTGACGCTGCGACACACCGCAGGTTGCGTTCGGCTGGACCTGACCGCGCCCGATCACGCGCAACTCTCGTTGTCGCGAGGCGAAAGCGACCCGACCTGCATGAGCGGCTGGGAATCGCGTTACTACCAGGAGAAGGCGCCGCGTCCGACGCTGACGGTCCGCGTGCGTGCACGTCTGCCGCTTACCCTCACCACCCGGATCACCCTCGCATCATGAAAGTCGTCTACATCCATCAGCACTTCGTGACGAACGAGGGCACCAGCGGCACGCGCAGTTACGACATCAGCCGTCATCTCGTCGCGATGGGGTGGCAGGTGACGATGATCTCGGGCTTGCACGATCAGTCGGGGGCGAAGCGATTGCCGCTTTATCGCTGGTGGCGGACCGAGTGGATCGATGGGATCAAGGTGGTGCACTGCAACGCGTTCTACAGCAACTCTCTCGGCGTGCCGGCGCGGCTGTGGTGTTTTGCGAAATTCTCACTGCTGGCACTGCTGGCCGTGGTGCGCGAGCGCGGGGTTGATCTGGTGTTTGCGACGAGTACGCCGCTGACGGTGGGAATTCCGGGGCGACTGGGCGCGGCGCTAAAGGGCGTGCCGTACGTGTTCGAAGTGCGGGACCTGTGGCCGGAGGATCTGGTCGACGCGGGGCGCATCAAGCCGGGCTGGCAGTTGAAGTTCTGGGAGTGGCTGGAGCGGTTCAGTTACGCCAAGGCGCGGAAGATCCTGCTGGTGTCGAAGGGGTTTCATGACCGGCTGCTGGAGCGCGGCTTCGCGCCGGAGCGGCTGGAGACGCTGGTGCTGGGAGCAGACAGCGGACTTTTTATTGGTGTTCAGCCGGATCAGGCGTTCATGCGGGAGAACGGCCTGGGCGGCAAGATCGTTGCGATCTACGCCGGGGCGCATGGCGACGCCAATGGGCTGGATCAGGTGCTTGACGCGGCGGCGCGATTGAAGGATCGGTCGGACATTGCGATCGCATTGATTGGTCAGGGCAAGATGAAACCGGCGCTTCAGGCGCGGGCGGAGCGCGAGGGGCTGACAAACGTGCGGTTTCTCGATCCGGTGCCCAAGCACAAGCTGCCGGGCGTGCTGGCGGCTTCGCACATCGGGTTGATGATCCTGAAGCAGATCGTGCGGCCGCGGTGGGTGACGCCGAATAAGATATTTGACTACATGTTCGTTGGGCTGCCGAGCATCGTGAACTTCGCGGGGACCACGGCCGAGTTGGTCGTGGCCGATGGCGCGGGTGTCGCGAGCAAGCCGGGCGATGCGGACGATCTGGCGCGGTGCATCGCGCATTGGGCCGATCATCCGGACGAGCGGGCGGCGGTCGGACGGCATGCGCGGGAATTGTCGATGGCGAAGTACGATCGCAAAGCGATCGCGGAACGCATGGCGGCGATTTTTCGGGGCGTCGTGGATGGAGAGGCGTCGGCCGGCCGATGACCAAGTCCGCCAAACCGACCGTGCTGGTGATCGAGTCGTCGGCCAAGGCGGCGCTTCCGGTCATCGAATCGATGGCGCGGGCTGGGATTCGCGTGGCCTGCGCCAGCGAACTGCGGTTCAACACGGGCTTCTACAGCCGCGGCTGCCGCGAGCGATATGTCTATCCGTCGCCGCGGCACAAGCCGCAGGATTTTCAGCAGTGGCTGCTGGACTTTCTCGCGCGGCGGGAGATTGCGCTGCTGTTTCCCATCGGCCACTACGGGTCCGATCGGGTGAGCGAGATTCAGGACGATGTCCGGCTGCATACGCGGCTGCTGCTGCCGCCGCACGACATATTTCGACAGGGGTATGAAAAGATTCCGACGCTGAAGGCGGCGTCGGCCGCGGGCGTGGCCATACCGGATACGTGGTACCCGGCCGATCAAGCCGGGGGGCTCGACGCCGTGCTGCCGGAGATCAAGCGATGGCCGGTGTTGATCAAGCCGACGATCGGCGTTGGAGCGCGCGGGATTGTCTGGTGCTACTCGGCGGACGATGTTCGAAGACAGTTTGCCGCGATGGAGTCCGGGTTCGGACCTTGCTTTCTGCAGGACTTCGTGCCGCCGGGCGGCATGCAATACAAGGTGGACATGCTTGTGGACGATGCGGGGCAGCGGCTGGCCGCGATCGTCTATGGCAAGACCCGCATGTATCCGCCCGATGGCGGCAGCAGTGTGCTGAACTTTTCCGCCGACCGACCGGACATCCTCGATGCAGCCCACAAGGTGCTGAAGCAGTTGAAGTGGGTGGGCTTCTGCGATTTTGATTTTGTCGTGGATCCGCGGGATGACGTACCCAAACTGATGGAGATCAACCCGCGCTTTCCCGAGAGCATGCACATGGGCACCTCGGTGGGCATTGATTTTCCGAAGATGATCTACGACATGGCGATGGGTCTGCCGGTCGAGCCGATCGCGGACTATCCCAAGAACCGGTTTCTGCGATTCCTGGTGGGCGACGTGATGTGGTTTCTGCGGGTCGACAACCAGCGGCGGTTCTCCACGTGGCCGAACTGGTTCAAGTTTTTCGATCGGCACACTGCCTACCAAATTGAGCGTGCGCACGACTTTGGGCCGCTGATGGGGTATTTCCTCGAAAACCTACACATCCTGCTGACGAATCGCCAGATGCGCCGCGACCGGCTCCGCAGCAAGAGCGGGCCCGGCGCGTCAAAGCGCGGCTGAGCGGCTCCGGTGAATCGGCCGTTTCGGGCGACCCGCTTCGGCGGCGACTGATGTCCGGTCAGTCCCATTTCTTTTCTTTTCCGCGCGTCATCCCACCTTTGCGCGGGGCATTCCTTTCACATGTCAAAGCTTGAGCCTTGCAGGCTGCGTGCCTGCCAAGGCTGGTTCCGCGCGCCGGGCAGGCGACCGGTGCGGAATGTGCAATAATGTGCGGGTGATGGCGAACGACAAATCTCCCAAGACATCCGCGCCAGTCGATCGACCGCCGATCGCGCGCCATGTGATCGCGCTGGTCATTACGGCGGCGTTGATTGTGATGGCGTATTCCAATGCGCCGCGCGGGGCGTTTGTCTATGACGACACGAAACAGATCCTGAAGAATGAACTGATTCAGTATCCGCAGTTCTACTGGACCGCGCTGAAGAGCGATGTGTGGGCGTTCAAGGGGATCATTGACGAGGGGCGGAGCAACTACTGGCGGCCGGCGTTTGTGGCTTTGAACATCGCTTGCTTCGCGGCGTTCGGGAAGGATCCGGCCGGGTGGCATGTTGTCAATATCGTGCTGCATGGGGTGGTGTCTTTGCTGGTGTACTGTGTGCTGTTGCGGCTGGGAAATGCGGAGATGCCTCGCGCGGGGCGGCATGCCGACGCAACGGCCGTCGGCATGGCACCCGGTGCACAGGCGCGCGCCGACGCACGGGCCGTTGGCGTGGCACCCGGCGGGGAGTCGCAAGCGATCATTCCGGGGGCGGTGGCCGCGGCGGTGACGTGGTTGTTTGCGGCGCACCCGGTGCATGTAGAGTCGGTGACGTGGGTGGCGGGGTCGCCTGATTTGCTATTGGCGATTGGCTTGCTTGGTGCGTATCTGTGCTTTCTGAATGCCCGTGCCCGTCCGACGATTTGGAATGTTGGCGGGATGATCGTGTTGTATGCGTTCGCGCAACTTTCCAAGGAAGGCGCGATTGTCTTTCCGGCGATCGTAGTATTGACCGGGCTGCTGCTGCCGCTTCGCGGCGTGGGCACCGTTCAATCGGGGCTGCAGGCGTTCGTTCTGGCGGTTCCGCTGGTGGTCATCGCGGGACTGTTCGTGGTGACGCGGTTCTGGATTCTGAAGTTCAATCGAATTGACTTGCCATGGGCCCCGACGCTGGCGGGCGTGCTAATGACGATGCCGAGCCTTCTTGCGTTTTATCTTCGCCAGGCGGTGTTTCCGTGGATGCTGGGGCCGCAGTATCCGTTGCGCGCCGTGGTACCCGGGGCGATGACGGGGGCGAACTTTTTCGTGCCGCTCGTGGTCTGCATCGCAGTGTTGGCGATATTCGTCTGGTTGAGTCGCACGCGGCGCGGGTATCGCGTCGGGTTGATCTGGTTTGCGATGCCGATCCTGCTTTCGCTGGATATCCGCTCGTTCCGGCCGGAGGAGCTGGTTCATGACAGGTATCTGTATCTGCCGCTGATGGGCGTGCTGCTGCTGGTGTGTCTGCTGGTTCATGACGCAATCGCGGGATTGATAAAGCGGCCGCGCGCGGCGGGCGGAGTCGTGGCGGGCATCGCGTTGGTGGCATCCGCGGGGCTGGCGATTGCGACGCATCAGTACAACGTCGTGTGGAGCAGCGAGGCGGCGCTGTGGACGCGGGCGACGCAGGTCGATCCCACTTCGGCGTCGGCTTTCGGCCAACTGGCCCAGGTGCAGTACGTCGAGGATAAGAAGACCAAGGTATTTACGAAGTCGAAGGCGTCGTATCTCAAGGCGCTGGAGATTCACCCGCAGATGACGCAGGCCCACCTCGGACTCGGGTTCATCGCCAATGCCGAGGGGCGTCCTGCCGATGCGCAGCGCTATTTCGAGACCGTTCTATTGAGTTTTCCCCAGGATGAGGATGCCCGGGACAATCTTGCGCTGTCGCTTCAGATGCAGGGCCGATACGACGAGGGCATTCGTGTGCTCGACGAGGGCCGGCGGCAGACGCCCTATCGGTACGCGCGGTACACGGTGAACATCGCGGTGCTGCACGTGCTTGCGAAACGCATGGGAACGGCGATCGGCGAACTCGAGGCGATTCGCGACACGTTGAATGAGTCGGTCGATCCCGCCGTGCTGTTGGGCTGGCGGCACCTGGCGATGCTCTACCAGCAGACCGATCAGCCGGCCAAGGCGCTGGAGGCCTGTGATGCCTATCTGAAGAAGACGGAGCGGTTCGCGGATGATCCGGAGGTGGCGAAGGAACGCAAGGGAATCGCGGCGCTGCGTTCGCGACTGGCGGCCGGTGGTTAGGTGACCGAGCGTCGCGGTCGAAAAAATGACAGGATGCCGTGAATGGCCTTGCTGCTGCGAAATCTGACGTTGGGATTGGACGAGCCTGATGAGGCGCTGCGCGAGCGGGCGGCGCGGCGGCTGCGCATCCCGGCCGATGCGATCGAGCGGTGGGCGGTGGTGAAGCGGGCGATCGACGCGCGGAAGAAGAGCGCGATTTCGTTTGTATACAACGTGGAAGTAGCGATGGTCGGCGGGGAGCGCGAGGAGCGACGGGTGCTCCGCCGGATCAATCGGCAGGACGTCGCGCCGATGGAGCGACCGCCGGCGATTGGGAGCGCGCCGGGCGATGAACCGCTGCGGCATCGGCCGATCGTAGTGGGTTTCGGCCCGGCGGGGATGTTTGCGGCGCTGGCCCTGGCGCGGCATGGCTACAAGCCGATCGTGCTGGAGCGGGGGCAGGGGGTTCGCATCCGGCATCGCGACATCTTGCAGCGATTCTACCGAGAGCACGAGTTCGACCCGGAGAGCAATCTGCTCTACGGCGAGGGCGGGGCCGGGGCGTACAGCGACGGGAAATTGTATACGCGAGTCAACGATCCGCGTATGCGCGACATCCTCGAGACGATGGTGGCACACGGCGGCAAGCCGGGGATACTCATCGACAGCCGTCCACACCTGGGCAGCGACTGGATACCGACGATCTGCCGGCGAATTCGCAAGACGATCGAATCGCTGGGCGGCGAGGTGCGCTTTGGCGCCCGGCTGGACGACGTGGAAATAGAAGACGGCCGTCTGGTGGCGATCGCCGTGCATGCCAGCGCCGGCATGGAGCGGATTCCATGCGGACCGGTGCTGCTGGGGTTGGGGCACTCGGCACGGGATACGATTCGGATGCTGGCGGCGCGGGGTGTGACACTGGCGGCGAAGCCGTTTCAACTCGGCGTGCGGATCGAGCATCCGCAGGCGCTGGTCGATCGCTGGCAGTATGGCCCGTCGTGCGGGCATCGCCGGCTGCCGCCGGCCGAGTATCACGTCGTATCCAAGGGCGCGGCCGGCGAGATCGGAGACATGTATAGTTTTTGCATGTGCCCCGGCGGACAGATTCTGCCGACGATGGAATCGCCGGGGCTGATCGCGACCAACGGCGCCTCGCCTGCCGGACGCTCCAAGCCATTCGCCAACAGCGGGCTGGTGGTGACGGTGCCGCTGGGGATGGTTCAGGATGATGCGCTGACGGGGCTCGCCTATTGCGAGCGGTTTGAGCGACAGGCGTATGAATCGACCGGCGGCGACTACAAGGTGCCGGCGCAGCGGGCGCTCGATCTGCTGGCGGACCGCAATTCCGATGGGCGACTGGAGACGAGTTATCCGTTCGGCGGGGCGTGGACGGACATGCGGCGGATACTCCCGCCGTTTGTGGTTGAGAGTCTGAAGCGTGCGCTGGCGGATCTGGATCGACGGCTTCCCGGCTTTGCGGGGGAGCATGCCCTGGTCACGGGTCCGGAGACGCGGGCGAGCGCGCCGGTGCGGCTGCCGCGCGATGAGCAGACGCGGGAGGCGCTGAACGTGGCGGGGCTGTATCCGATCGGCGAGGGGGCTGGGTATGCCGGCGGCATCATGTCGGCGGCGGCGGACGGCATGGCGACAGCCGAGGCGATCATCCGGCGATTTGCTCCAATTCGTTGAAATGCATGAGTTTACGATGCCCGCGGCCGATCGAAAGGCGACGGCGAGCGATTGGCGGATGGTTGGTCTTTCCGCTAGACTGACTGTGCGGGATTGGCGGTGGATTTTCTACATCGAATGTGCCGAATTCCCCACCTGGAGGCTCCCCCAGCATGGCGGCCAAGAGCGGCTATTTTCGCAATATCTATGACACGGCCCGGACCATTGCGATCGGGATGCGGATCACGCTGAAGTACTGCTTCGCGCGGACGGTGACGTTGCAGTATCCCGACATGGCCCCGGCGTTGCAGCCGCGATATCGCGGCTTTCACTGGTTTGAGGCGGAAAAGTGCATCGCGTGCGACATGTGCGCGAAGGCCTGTCCGATTGACTGCATTTACATCGAGAAATCGGGGCCGCGCAAGATCGACAAGGCGACCGGCATCGCTGTGGGCGGGGCGTTGCAGCGGTACGCGATCGATTACGCCAAGTGCATGTTCTGTGCGTTGTGCTGCGACCCGTGTCCGACGGACTGCATTCACATGGGCGACAATCACGATCTTTCGGCGTACACGCGGGACGACATGGTGGTTGAGTTCACGGAATTGGCGAAGGAAGGCAAGCAGACGCCCGAGCCATACTGGATGCAAAAAGAGGGCATTCCCGAGTGGGCGGCGCAGAAGAAGGCCCGCTGGGAAGAGCGGGCACGACCGGTGCGGGAAGAGATGATCAAGGCGCTGCAACCTTCGACTGCGAAGAAGGTTGAGGAGCCCGCCAAGAAGGCCGAAGCGGCCACGGCGGATGCGGGTGCGTGATGACGGTTGATGGCTCGCGCTGCCGATGGCGGCGCGACGAGGTTGATTTGATATGACGTCTATTTATCCGATGGCGGCCGGCGGCGGAGACCTGGTGCTGGGGCTGCTGATCTTCATCGTCGCGGGCATCGCGATGTCGCTGGGTGCTCTGCTGGTTGGCAAGCTGACGCGGACAAGCCTGCCGCATCCTGAGAAGGCGATGCCGTACGAGTGCGGCGAGCCGGCGATCGGGTCGAGCTGGGTGCAGTTTGACCTGCGGTTTTACGTGGTCGCCCTGGTGTTCATCATCTTCGACATTGAGATCGCGCTCTTCTATCCGTGGGCGGTGGTCTTCCGGCAGGGCGGTGTGGCGGCGTTGTATGACATGCTGTTCTTCTTCGGGGTGATCGTGGTCGGATTTTTGTATCTGTGGCGATTTGGGTATCTGGACTGGGTTCGTTCGACGGCGAACACGAGCAAGCCGGCGGTGTCGCGCCAGCCTGATGCGATGTCGAAGGCCGCGCGGCAGTGGGCGTGATTGACGAAGGCACAAGCGCTTATGGCGACCGCTCCCAACTCAACTCGAAGCCGTTCCAATGGACGGACCACGATCCCACAGTACATGGGTCTGCCGGATGACGGAAGGAAGTACGAACTCTTTGAGGGCGAATTGATAATGAGCCCTTCGTATAACTTTGGTCACGGCGCCGCCGCGGGATTTGTAATGAGTCGTATTCGTCCGTTCGTCGTGCGCCGGTCGTTGGGCTCGGTAGGCCAGGAGACGGACGTGGTAATGGAGAAATTTCACACGGTGCTCCGGCCAGACATCTGCTTTATTGCCAAGTCCCGGACGGCGATTATTCGCGGACATATCTACGGGGCGCCGGATTTGGTTATTGAGTTCACTTCGCCGGCGAACCGTGAGTATGACCTGCATGAGAAGCGGGATTTGTATGAGCGATTTGGGGTTCGCGAATACTGGGTGTTTGATATCGCCGAGCAGCGCGAACGTGCTTATCAGTGGATTCTCAAGAGCGGTCTGTTTCACGGGGGTATGGTGACGGAACGAAGAATCAAGAGCCACGTGCTGAAAGGCTTTGGATTGTCGCTCGAACATGTTTGGAACGCCGCCCGTCACTGAAGGAAAGTGAAAGCGGATTCGTCTCGGAGCATTGAGACATGAGCTGGATCGAAAATCGATTTGAAGAAGGTTTGATCATCACGTCGCTCGATTGGGCGATCAACTGGGGGCGGGCCAACAGCGTGTGGCCGATGACCTTCGGCCTGGCGTGCTGCGCGATCGAGATGATGGCGGTGGGTGCGAGCCGGTTCGACATCGACCGGTTCGGGGCGGGCGCGTTTCGGGCGACGCCGCGGCAGGCCGATCTGATGATCGTGGCCGGCACGGTGACGTTCAAGATGGCGAGTCGCGTCAAGCGTCTTTATAACCAGATGCCCGAGCCGAAGTACGTGATCGCGATGGGCGCCTGCACGATCGGCGGCGGGCCGTACTTCAAGCATGGCTACCATGTGGTGAAGGGCGTGGACCTCGTCGTGCCGGTCGACATTTATGTGCCCGGCTGTCCGCCGCGTCCGGAGAGTCTGATCGAGGGGTTGATGCGGCTGCAGGACAAGATCAAGCATCAGACCATCGCGCGGGATCCGTGGCGGGCGACGAAGGAGAAGGCGCTGGGGCCGGCCGTGGCCTCGGCGTGATGGGTGAGAATGATGGCTCTTGCGGACGGGGGCTGGTGATCGCACTGGCTGCGAGCAGCCAGTGGCACCCCGCGAGCAGCCAGCGCGCACCGGAGTGATGCGGGTACGAAGCAGCAATCGAGAATTTCGGCGGGTCGATGACCCGCCCTACGCGGGTCGATGATCGGCCCCACGGGAAACGGACATGATCGCGGAAGAGATCGCGGAAATCCTGAAGAAGCGCTTTGGCGACAAGGTGCTGTCATTCAAGTTTGAGACGGCGCATCCCCACGTGGTGATCGATGCGGGGGCTTGGCACGACGCGGCGGTGTTCTTGAAGACCGACGATCGTCTGCAGTTCGACATGCTGCGATGCATCTCGACCGTGGACATGCTGGAGGACGGCAAGATCGCGGTGGCCTTCGATCTGCACTCGACAAACGGCGTGGAGAACAGCCGCGAGTTGTGGAAGCAGCGGCATACGTTCTGCGTCAAGGTCGAAGTGCCGCGCGACAAGGCGCGGATGGCCAGCGTCGCGGACGTGTGGGCCGCGGCCGACTGGCACGAGCGTGAGGCTTATGACCTCATGGGGGTGGTGTTTGAGAACCATCCCGACTCGGTGGAAGGTCCCGAGGGGCGACACCCGCGGCGAATTTTGTGTGCCGATGATTGGGTGGGCCATCCGCTGCGGAAGGACTATGACTTCCCGATGGAGTATCACGGCATTCCGGCGGTGACCGAGTACGGTCAGACGCGACCGGTGCATTGATTGCGAGATTTCCTGGTAGTACTGATGATTCTACGCCTGACATCACCCATCGTCGGACGCAAGCCGCTGCTCGGGCCAGAGCACGCTGGTATGTATATGACTGTAGAGGAGATGAATCGCGCCCGGCTCTCGAGTGGGTACATCTATGAACTCATTGATGGAATCCTAAATGTGTCTCCAAAGGCGAGTCCTAACCACGACTTTTGGGCCTCCGTCGCCGCGCGCGTTCTTCGAAATTATTCCGACAAGCATCCGCGACGCATTCAACATGTGTCCGAGGGAAGCGTGGTGGTTATTCGAGGGCGTCCCGGCGATACGCGGCCCGAGCCCGACGTGGCCGCGTTTGCGGAATTCAAGCGGTCGTCCCAATTGCGATGGGACGATCTCTCGCCGGTCATCGTCGCGGAAGTCATTTCGCCCCGTCGTGCCGCGAAGGATGCTTCAAGAAATCGACATTTATATTGGGCCGCTGGGGGGATCGTCGAATACTGGATCATTGATCCAAGTCAAAATCCAGATGCCCCCCAGTTGACGATCCACGTCCGCAGGCCCGGATCCGTGGACTGGTCGACTCAAACAGTCTCGTTCGGTAAGACATACAAGAGCCAGGCGTTTCCAAAGTTGGCCGTTAATCTGAAGGACGCTGCAGCCAGGTAGGAATTCGAAATCGCCATGACCACCTTTCAAGAATCAACCTTCGTCGCGCGGCCCGATGTGAATGCCGATCTGTCCAGGGCGGAGATCGAGCAGGGCGACATTCGCACCGAGGAGATGCTCGTCAACATGGGACCGCAGCATCCGGCGACCCACGGCGTGCTGCGCGTGGTGCTGCGGACCGACGGCGAAATGGTGCTCGAGGCTGTGCCGCACATCGGTTACCTGCATCGCTGCGCCGAGAAGATCGGCGAGAATCTCGCGCCCTATCAATACATTCCGTATACAGACCGCATGGACTACCTGGCGGGCATGAACAACAACCTGTCGTATGCCCTTGCGGTCGAGAAGCTCTGCGGGCTTGAGGTGACGAAGCGGGCGCAGTACATCCGCGTGCTTTTCGCCGAGATGAACCGCATCGCGTCGCACCTGGTGGCCATGGGCACTTATGGCCTGGACATGGGCGCGTTCACGCCGTTCCTGTACGCCTTCCGCGAGCGCGAGCGCATTCTCGACTTGTTCGAGTCGGCCTGCGGGGCGCGGCTGACTTACAGCTACATCACGGTGGGCGGCGTGCATGACGATCTGCCGGAGCGGTTCCTTGATCTCACATCGGAGTTCATGGATTACTTCGATCCGAAGATTGATGAATACAACCAACTGCTTTCGTACAATCACATCTTTGTGAAGCGAACGGCCAACGTCGGCGTCATTTCGGCGGCGGACGCGCTCAATTACGGCCTTACGGGGCCGGTGCTGCGCGGCAGCGGCATCAAGTGGGATCTGCGCAAGGTTCAGCCGGATTGCAGTTACGAGGAATTCGAATTTGACGTGCCGATCGGTGAGGGCCTCAAGGGCACGGTCGGCGACTGCTGGGATCGGTACTACGTTCGGGTGCTGGAGATGAAGCAGTCGGTGCGGATCATCCGGCAGGCGATCGAGAAGTTGCGCGGCACGAGCGGCGAGGTGCTGGACAAGCGCGGCAAGACGCTCAAGCTGCCGGCCGATGACATCTACTACGAAATCGAGAATCCGCGCGGGCAGCTCGGTTTCTATGTGCAGGGTGACGGTTCGGCGATTCCTTATCGCGTGAAGGCCCGCGGCCCGTCGTTCTGCAATCTGTCGATCACCAGCCTGGTCAGTCAGAACTGTCTGCTGGCGGACGTCGCGGCCATCATCGGCAGCATCGACGTCGTTATGGGCGAGGTGGATCGGTAATTTTTATACGATTGTCAATAAATTTACATGTGGCACCGCGTCATACAGCGGGAGGGCGAGCGGTGCGCACCGGGTTGGCTCACTGCTTGAAGCAGTGGCACTCGTTGGCGCGCTTCCGCATCAACTTCATCGCGCGGGCCAGATTGGGATCACGCGTCGATATCGGGCGATCGGCGGGACGAGTTTTTCGTTTGGATCGCGCTGCTGGCAGGTCAGCGGGTTCTTCAACCATTCGACCATGCCGCTTTCGCTTTGCGGGAGCGCCGGGATTCGCACGGGGCGATTGCCGGAGAGGGTGACTTCGGCACTGCCGCAGGCCCATTCGCCGGCGCACCAGATCTTGGCACCGTCGCGAATTGCGGCGTCCTTGGCGGCGGCGATGAACCATTCGGCGACGCGCGGCAGGTTGACGGGAGCCGGCGGTTTATCGGAGGCGGTTGTCTCGATGTAGAAGATGCGGATGGGCTTCTCGATGGGGTTCGCGCCGTCGAGCAGCGCGGTTTCCAGGTCGCGACGACCCGTGCCGCCGACCGACTTGATCGCTGCGTCGGCGAGCGACCAGAGCGCGGCGTCGCCGGCGTGGGTCCAGATCAATTTGAAGGCGCGTTTGTCGCCGGCGGTTTCGACCAGCGTGGTGGGATAGCCGCAGCGCATGTCGATCTGACCGGAGGTAAAGCCGGGTCGGGGGCTCCAGGCGGGGGGAATGGCGGCGGCGACGGTTTGCGCACGACGCCGGGCGGCATCGTCGAGCAGCGGTGATTTGAAGAGCGCGTCGGCGTCGAGTCGCGGCTTCCATTTCAAGACTGACGCCAAATTGCCGGCGGACAGATCCGCGTTGATGTATGTCAGCACGTGGTCGGCCAGCCATCGGGCCAGTTCGCGACGGGATTCCTCGTTGAGTTCGACGGCGATGGGCACGTTGCCGCTTCGCCGAATGGCGCCGGTCAGCACGGGCAGGCCTGTGCTTCGGTCGGCCATGTCGATTCTGAACAGGTCATCAGGAAGGGCGGCCATGTCGGATGCCGGGACCCGCTGATTCGGCACGGCAGGCCCATAGTCGAATTGCCACAGATTGTCGGCGAGTTCGGACACCATCGCCGGCAGGTCCTTTCCGGATTCCCAGCCTTCGGGCCAGGCGCGGGTTTCGGTCGGCTCGGTGGAGACGGGCGGCTTCGAGGCGACCGCGATGCCATCGGCGATGGTCGACTGCAATCGGTTGAGGTCGTTGCGGAGTTCGGCGGGAACCGGGCCGCGCTCCAGTTGCGCGCCGAGAATGGCGCGGGCGTCTTCGAATTCGTTCAACGAGATGAGCCGGGTGGCCTCGGTCATGGTTGCGCGCCATTCGGCGAGCAGCGGTTGGTCTGAAACATCGACCGGGACGGTTGTCGCAATAGGATCGGGAGGCACTACGGGTTCGGGCTTGGGTGATCGGGTGGCCATCCAGGCGATCGTGCCGCCGATGACGGCGACACCGACTGCAACGGCAATGCCGATCTGTGCGCGACGCTTGCTCGGCGGGGCGGTGTTGGACTTTGCAGCGAGAGTGGGGGCGTCGGCGGGCTTCGGGTCGGGCGTCGATTTCGCGGGCGTCGATTTCGCGGGCGTCGACTTCGCGGGTTTTGTTGATTCCGGTTTGGGCTTGTCGGCGGCCGGTTGGGCTATGGGGGCAGGCGGCTTGGCTGGCGCTTCTGGTTGGGCGGCGGGCTGAGCGACTTGCGGAGCGGGGGCATCGGGCGTTTTCGCGTCGATCAATGCCTGATATTCATCAATCAACTGCTGCCAGTTCGACGGCAGGACGAAGGCCAGCAGGTCGTTCCTCCACGTCGCGGAGATGGCGAGCGGCTTGCCGCCCTTGGCCGCGAGCGTCCACACCGCGGCGTCGTCATTCACCCTCGGCTCGGGCGCGGACTTAATGGAGACAGACGACTTTTTCAGGTGCGCCTGAATCTCCGCGCCGATTTGGGCGATTGACGCCTTGCGCTGCCGCATCAGAAGTGATTCGACGGCCGTCTTGAGCGAGCGCCCATCGATGGCCACCTCCGCAGTGACCGGCGAGGTCATGGTCGCGTCCGATGTGACGAAGGGTTCGGACTTGCCGCCGCGCGGCTTGATGGTGACGGGAATGTTGAAGCGCAATTCCGGTGGGAGCCGATCCCAGTTCAGCGACGGCGGCTTGGGTACGGAGATTTCGATGAACGACTGCCACGCGATTAGGGCCGGCAGCAATTTCAGGAGGGCGGGCTCGACACATGCGGTGGCGTTGGCGGCGCACCGGGTGGCGAGTTCGGTGAGCGTGGCGGCGTCCTTGGCGGGCTGCCAAGTCTGGGGTTGGGGCTGCCATGTCAGGTTTGCATTGAGCCCCGCGGACGCGGCATCGGCGGACCAGTTCAGCGAGACCGGCAATTTGGCGACAGGTGTCTGGATATCGGCGCCGCAGGACGCGCCGGCCAGAAATGTGCCGTTGAGCGACTCCAGCCAGGCTTGCAGGGCTTCACGCTGTCGCTGGGCGATTCCCCCGGAGAGGGCGGCGGCGATCGCGCCGGTCAGTTGAGCGGCATCGGACAGGAGTCGCGGTTCGGCGCCATCGAATCCGACCGAGCATTCAAACTCGCCCATGGGCTCGGATTGCCGGACGGCGGCCTGGACCCAGGCTACCGCGAATTCGACGTGGGTCCTGGGCGAGTCGGCGGATTCGTCGTCGCGGATGGATTTGACGCGTGTATCTATCGCGTTGGGCTGAACGAACTCGGCGAGCCGCCGCTTGGCGCATTCGGCGACGAGTTCGTGCACGAGGGCCTCGGCTGCCGCGCGGCGTTCGTCGCCGAGCGAAGCGAGGCGCTGGGTCCACGTCGCGCGCAACTGATCAACGCGGTTCTGATGGCCCTCGGGCAGGTGCGACACCTCGGGCGGGTGGTCGAGCAGGTCGACGGCCTCCTGCCAGCGGCGGCGTCCGGCCTCGGCTTCGGCGCCGGCGAGCCAGGTTTGAATCGCCGCGTGATCGGCCTTGATGGCGCTGCGGAGATCGGCGGCCCACGACGCGAGGCTCTGGACCTCCTCGACCAATTCGGCTTCGCAGCCGTCGGTGTCCGGGATCGACTCGGTGAGGTCGAGGGCCCGCGGCACATCGGCGGCGTCGGCCGCGGCGCGGACATCGGTCACCCATTCCCTTGCGCGGTCGGTGCGCTTTTTCAGTTCAAGCGCACGCTCCTTCTCTTCGCGCGCGGCGCGCACCGTGGCGGTCAACGACTGCCAGCGTCCGCGCAGGTCCTCGGGGCAGGCGGCAATGCCGCGATCGCGTCGCTGCTTCAGTGTATCTGCGGCTTCATCCCAGTCGGAAGAATCGACGTGGGTCTGAATGCCGTCGAGCCAGGCGGTCCAGTCGGCGCGCTCGGCTCGCTCGCGTTCGGCATCGACGGTCGCCTTCTTGTGTGCGGTAACGGTCTCGCGTGCGGCGGTGATGCGGGCCTGGGCATCGGGCGGTGCGAACACAGGCGGCATGCCGAGGAGCGTTTCAGCGGCGGCCCAATCGCCGGACTGGATGCTGGATTCCAATTGGGCCAGCCATCGATTGGCTTCGGCGTTGCGGCGCGCTTCGAGCAGTTTGGTTGCGTCGACCGGCGGCGCGAAGCCTTCCAGGCGAACCGCCAATTCCTCCGTGGTCTTGCGGGCCTCGGGCTTGCGCTCGATGGCCTTTGGGACGAAGTTCTTCCACCAGTCGAACAGTTCGGATTCGGGATCGGCCAGCAGATCCTTGCGAACGATGTCGCGGGGCCGTCCGGTGTGGAGCATGTCCCAGTAGCTGGCGATTCGGAATTCTTCCTCGGCACCGATGGCCTTCAGGTAGGGATGTACGCGATCGGCCAGGATGTAGAGCACGAATCCCATGGACGTGACGTCGGAAATGGGGTCGAAGCGAGCGGGGTGGCGACCGCCGGCCTTCAGGGCCTGAGCATATCGATTTGGGTCTACAAACGACCAGACCCGTTCGTCGCGCGGGACTTCGGGGTCGCCGAGGATTTCCCAGACGCCGCTGGCGGTGGGATGGGCCGGCGATGCGCCGACGGCGAGGTTGAGAAAGGCGTCGGCCTCGAACACCGAGAGCACGGCCGGGGCGAAACCGAAGTCGGTCAATTTCCAGAGACCGGCCGGATCGCGCACGAGCACGCCGGGGCAGATGCCGCCGTGGACGGAGGCGTTGGTGCCATGCGACAGGCGCAGGGCGTAGACCATGGCAGTGCAGGCCTGCATCAACTGCGCGACCGGCATGGGCGGCGATTGCGGATTGAACAGATCGGGGACCGAGACGCCGATGGCGGGCTCGTGTTCGAATTCGAAGCCGAGTTCGGTTTCGACGAGCGCGCCGGTGGGCGAGAGGATGTAGGGAGTCTGCTCCGCCAATTGCTGCTGCGTGACCAATGCGGCGGATAGCAGTTCGCTGAATCGTCTGGCCTGCTCCTCCGTCATGCCGGAGGGCTTCAAGAAGATTCGGCGGGTGACAGGGTTCATTTCGGCCCAGCGGGTGTCCGAGTAGGTGCGGGCGCCGTTCTCAGGCCCGGTTCGTCCAGAATGCAAGGATTCGGTCCGGTCGCCGCACGAATCGACAAGCGAATCGACAAACGTGGGGTTCCCGTCAGAAACGGCCTCTGACTTGCGTGGGAGGTCGTATCGGGTTCTTATTATACGAACCGATCAATGACGTCGCGTGGGGTCGGATTCGACCGGCGCGACGGCACCCCGGATACGAACGGATGCCCATGGATTCCAACGACAAGCTAGGAGAATTGCGGCCCCTGATCCAGCGCCTGGTGGAGTCGGGCGAGAATGACCGGTATCGGATGCTGTCGCAGATTCTGACGGACCTGGCCGGTCGTCCGAGCGCGGCGGAGGGGCGGTTCGTTGAATTGACGGCCCAGATTGAGAGCGCATCGAAGAAGGTCCGGCGGCTCGATGAAGAGCGCGCGCTGCTGACGCACGAGGTGGATTCGCTGAAGGCCGATCTGGCGCAGCAGCGGAAGCTGCTGGAGACGGAGCAGGCCCGGGCGCAGGAACTGGCGCGGTTGAATCAGACGCTCAAGACGCGACAGGAGGCGGTGCAGAAAGAGCGGGATGAATTGGAAGAGCGCGTGGTCGCTCAGAACACGCAATTGATGCGCGCCGAGAGCGAGACGGAGGCCCTGAAGATCAAGTTGGATCGGGCTTCGGCCGCGGCGGGCGACATGAGCCGTGTGACGAAACTCGAGAGCGAGAAGAATCTGCTCGCCCAGAAAAATGCGGAGGAAGAGGCGGAACGCGAGCGATTCCGGGTTGAGAAGGAGGCGGAGATCGCGCGATTGAAGGCGGCGCTGCGCAACGCACAAGAAGGCGATGGGCAGAGCGCCGAGCGATTGCTTGCGTCACTGTGGGCGCGGATGCAGGCGACGACGCCGCCGTTTCTTCAGGCGCCGATTCCCATGCCGACGCTGCCGGCTTTGGAGCGGCTGGTGGATTCGTTCGTGGAGTTGGTGCGGTTTGCCGCAGCGCTGGATGATTCGACAACCATGTTCTTCAAGGAGTTTTCGCGGCGCGACAAGGAATTGAAAGAGTTCTGGGATGATTACCAGGGGTTGGCCGGCGTCGAGGAGACGGCCCGGCTGGTCATCGCGCCGACCGGCGGAAAGCCCGCGAATTTCCTACGCATACGGCTCGGTCGATTGAAGAATCTGTCGGTGTCGGCTATGTTTGGGGCCGATCTTGCCCTTGCCCATGTGCCTGAATTGATCAGCAAGGTGCTGCGCGGCCCGATGGGGACTGCGACCGACAAGGAACGGAAAATTCGTGTGTTTCTTCAGGAAGGCGGCCACGAGGCGGTGGGGGACGAGGCCAGAAACCTGCTGAGTGAGAAGATACGGGATTCGATCAGCGGAGGAGTTTGACCATGACGAGTCAGAGTGCCGGACGCCGGCGGCGAAGTCTGTTGATCGGTCGGATGGTTGTGATGGCGGGGATTGCATTGGGCGGCGTGGGCTGCGCCCGCGAGTCCAATCTGACCATCTCGGTCGACAAGTACGTTAACACCGCCATGAAGGCGGGAAGCAATGATCCGAGTGGTGAGCCGCTGGAGGTGGACGTCGTGGTGTTGACGTCGGGCGATCTGTCGCGGGATGCCAATCGCGATCTTCGCCTTGGCAGCGGCATCACCTCGGACGTGTGGTTCGCGCGGCACCCGAGTTCCAGTTCGGCGCAGCGTTTTGACGTGCCGATCCGGCAGATTCACCGCCAGACCCTCGTGGGAAGCGAGGCGTCTCCCAGCAAGCTTGCGACCTATCAGTTTCAAGGGCTTAAAGAAAAGGCCGACATGCCCGGCAAGTGCGTGATCTATGTCTTCCCCGAGTTCATCGGCAAGGGCGGCAGTCGATTGCCGGTTGCGCCGGCGGTCTACGACAATCCGAACAGCGACATCAAGGCGTTTATCGGCGTCGACAGCGCGAAAGTGTCGACGGCGCCGACATTCGGCCAGTTCATCCGGCGCGACTGATCGCCCCCTGCTTCAGCCGGTGGGGCGCGTCATCGCCATTGACAGTGAGCGTGCCATGGCCTTCTGGACGGAAATTCACTGGTCGGAGGGGATGTTCCTTCGGCCGCATCATCTTCAGGGGGCGCAGCGCTACCTGGAGACGGTCGTCCGCACCAGCGTCGATGCGGTGCGCCCGTTCGCATGGGGCTACTACGCCCTGCGCGTGGCGAAGGAGCCGCTGGAGAATTTCACGCTCCGTCTGGATGCCTGCGAACTGCGACTCAAAGATGGAAGCTGGGTTCGCATTCCCGAGAATACTCAGATCGAGCCGCTGAACTTCAAGGCGGCGATGGATGCCGGCAGCAATGCCCTCGACATTCATCTGGGCATACCTGCCATGCAGGAGGTGCGGGCCAATGCGGTCGCCCTCGAGTCGCCCGAAACGACCGAAGGCTCGCCGCGCTATGAGCCGGTGGCCATCGTCAAACGCGATGAGAATACGGGGGCCAATCCGCAAACAATGTATGTGCGGCGGATGCTCGGCCGGCTTTTTCTCGGCAACGAAGACATGACCGGCTATGAGACGGTGCGTGTGTGCCGTGTGAAGCGGACCGATCGTGCGGGGGCGGTGCCCGAGGTGGATGAGCTGGGGGCCGGGCCGCTGCTATGCGTGCAGGCCGATGCAGGGCTGTCGGGGCTGATCGCGTCGATCACCGATCAGATCGAGGCAAAAGGCGATATTCTGGCGAGCGAGGCGAAGGAACATCACATGATGTTCACCGATGGCGTCGCCGCCAACACCGAGCATCTGCTCAAACTGCACGCCATCAACGAAGTGCGGGCGCAGACCAAGGCGATGATGCAGTGTCCGGTAATTCATCCGTTCGACGTGTTCGTAGCGCTGGCCCGGTTGATCGGCCATTTGTCGGTGTTTCACGATCAGATGGTGCCCGGCACGCTGCCGCAGTACGACCACGACAATCCCGGGGCGAGTTTCGACGAATTGCGCAAGCGGATCGGCGTGCTGCTGGATGCAATGCGTCCGACGTCGTACGTTGAGCGGCCTTTCAGCCGCAAGCCGGATCAGCAGGGGCGCGTCGGGCTCGAGGTCGAACTGGATCGCAAGTGGATCGACGAGAACGCGGACCTGTACATCGCGCTGATCTGCGCCGACAAGGACATCAACGAACTCGAAAAATACGTTTATGGCACGACGCTGAACATGAAGCTGGCGTCGCCGCTGCGAGCGCCGCGGATCGCCAACGTGGCGGTGCGCGGACTGAAACTGCAGATCAAGGCGGTTCCGCCGGGGCTGCTGCCGCGGCGGCAGGGCCTGCATTATTTCAAGATCGAGAAGCTGCGCGGGCCGGATGGCGTGGATTACTGGCGCGAGTGCGAGCAGGAGCGCGGCATCCGGATGACGCTGATCGAGGCGGCCGTTCCGACGATGGAAAAGCTCGGGCCGGCCCTGTACGTCCCCATCAAGAGGTAACGCCATGGCGCGCGGCAGGAGTGAATCGAGTGATCCGCCGGCCCGGGGCCGCGAACGGCCGGTCTACGGCAGCCGCGACCGCGAGGCGCCGGATTTTGACTCGCCCACCTATGGACTGACGCAGGCCTGCTGGCCGGTGTTCGAATTCGTCATTCACTTCAAGCGGCAGGTTCGCTACGGCGGGCTGGCCAATCCCGACCAAGTGCGCTTCGAGGCGCGGCAGGCCTTTCGCACGGCCGAGGAGATCGCCCGGGATGATCCGGCGGTGGAGCGGCTCTGGCACGAGAAGGCCAAGGCCATGGTCACCTACTTCGTCGACTACATGATGATCAACACCGAGTGGGACGGCCGCGAGACGTGGCTGAACAACCCGCTCGAGCTGGACCGCGACTTCCTCGATCACACCGAGACGCTGGGCGGCGAGCATTTTTACAACGACTGCGACGAGGTTCAGCGGGAATACGAGCAGGCCGAGCGGCGCGACCGGCGCGACAAGAACGAACTCGGCGAACTGCTCAGTTTGTATTTCACGTGCCTGCGGCTTGGGTTCAAGGGCAAGTACGACGGGTTTCCGAACGAACTGGCTGACTACACGCGGCGGCTGTATTCGAAACTGCCGGGCTATTCGGCCACGCGCGGCAAGGAGATGTTCCCCGAGGCCTACAAGCACGTCGAGGAAGTGAAGGTCGACTACAAGCTGGGCGTCAGCCTGGTGATCGTGCTGACGTGCTTTCTGGTGGTGATCGGCTCGTGGGCGCTGGTGTCGAAGTTGCTTTGGAACAGCGCCGTGAGCGAGATCGGGAAATCGGCGGCGCACTTCAAGAACGTCGACTCCTTCAAGGTCACGCCGCCGCCCGCCGCCGGCGAGAAGCCGTAACGCCCTCTGCAACGCGCGGCTTGCACGCGCTGAAGGATCGTGTCACATGCGCAAGCTCATCGAGAAATACAAGAACATGTCGCCCGAGATGCGGATGCTGTTTGCCGCGGCCGGGCTGGGTTCATTCGGCACCATTGTCTATACGCTCGACAAGTGGATCTTCGCGGGCCGGCGGATCATGGGCGTGCCGAGCCTGGTGTTCACGGCGCTGGGCATCGCGCTTTTGATGAGCATCCTCTACGGCGCGGGGACCCTGGTCTCCAAGGGCTTTGGCCGCCGATCGAAGAAGCGCGGCGAGAAGATGATGGAGGACATGGGCGGCGACCTCGGCCGCGGCCCGGTCTCGATGGACGCGCGCGAGGCGGTCAAGGAGAACAACAAGAAGTTCTTCGAAGAAATCCGCGAGATGCGGAAGCAGACGAAGCTGAATGTCTACGATCTGCCGTGGTACATCGTCATCGGCGATTCGGGCTGCGGCAAGACGCGGCTCATCGAACACAGCGGTCTGACGTTTTCGCGCGGCCGGCCCGAGGGCTACCAGCTCGGCACCCTGAATTACAACTGGTGGTTCACGGAAGACGCCATCTTCATCGACATGGCCGGCCGGCTCTGCAATCCGCAGGAGGACGCCGATCACAAGGAGTGGCAGGGCTTTCTCAACACGGTTGCCAAGGGGCGTCCGGCCTGTCCGATCAACGGTGCGATTGTCTGCATCTCGGCCGAGCATCTATTGGAGGATGCGCCCGAAAAGATCGAGGGCGACGCCAACACGATGCTGGAGCGGCTGCGGGATCTGCAGGGCAAACTGGGGGTGACGTTTGCGACGTATGTCGTTGTCACCAAGTGCGACAAAATCCTGGGGTTCATGCAGTTCTTCGATCGGGCCGATCGCGATGTCGAGGTGCGCAATCAGATGGTGGGTTGGACGCGGCCCGCGCCATTCACCGATCTTTTCGATCCGGAGAGTTTCCACGGGGAGTTCGAGCATCTGTACCAGCGGCTGAACGAGCTGCGCGTGCGGCGGCTGAATGACGATGCCGAGGAGGAGGAACTCGGCATGGCGTACTGCCTGCCCGAGGAGTTCCGCGAATTGCGCGACCCGCTGCACACCTATCTGCGCGTGCTGTTTCCGCCGATCAAGAATCCGCGGGCCATCAAGAACCTGGTGGCGCGGGGCGTCTATTTCACCAGTTCCGTGCAGCAGGGCTCGGTCATTCTGAAGCACCTGAAGGAGCGCATGGGCGCCGAGGCCGGCGAGAACATCAAGCCGCTGGAGGACCTGTACGGCAAGGCCAAGCAGAAGCCGTTGTTCATCAAGCACTTGCTGATCCGCAAGGTGTTTCCGGAATTCGGCCTGGTCTTCCGCAACGCCAACGAAGTGGCGCGAAACAAGAAATACAGCCGGCTGCTTTACATCTGGAGCGGCGTGCTGGCGGCGACGCTGTTCGGGTTGATGTTCTGGGGCATCAGCCACTTCAAGAATCTGATCGGCGGGCCGCAGGCGCATGCCGTGGCGGCGACCGTGGTGTCGCCAGCCGATCGCAAGAGCGACACGGTCGAGTCTGTGGCGCTGGCGTCGGCCCTGGGCAGTGACGTGAAGGCGGTCGAGGGCGGCACGGGCTTTCGCACGTGGCTGGCCGCCCCGCTGGTCTGGAACAAGCGCGAGCCGATCGACCACCTCAAGGTGGTGCGGGCCGGTCTGTATCAGCGCGACATTCTGCCGGGCATCATTCGCGATGCGGCCGCGGCATTTGAATCGAAGAAGCCGGGCAGGCCGAAGGACTACTGGCCGTCGGCGCAGGCGTGTCAGGATCAGGATTATGTCGACTACAAGAACGCGTTGCTGGCCTATTCGCGCTGGCTACGCTGGGCGCGGGAGGCACAGTCAAAGAACGATCGTCTGAATTTTGAGGACGGCGGTCTTGAGGATCGCAAGAAAGACCTCGTCGTATTAATGGCCTGGGGCAGCGCCGCGCCGGCGACGACGCAGCCTTCCGATGCGGCTGCGGCGGTCGATGAGTATTTCGCCCTGCTCGGCAACATGAAGGACATGCTGAGCGGCGACGAGGGGTGGCCCCACCCTGCGCTGTCGGCGGTGGCCGGCGGCGCGCTGACCGAGGAGCGGGCACAGGCCGCGGTGAACGTCGTTAAGGACTATTTCCGAACGAATTACGTCGCACTGTCGGACAAGCATCCAAATCCGATCATTCGGGAGTGGATTTCGCGGAACCTGGCCTGCGAGCGCTATTTGAATCAGTATGTCGATTTTCTCAAACTCGCGCGGCGCCGGGACGTGACGAATGCACGGGAGTTTGAGGAGTTGCGAAAGAAGGAGTTCGCGGAAGAGGACTCCACGCTGGCGGCGTTGAAGAAGGACTTCGCGACGGCGACACGGCCGTGGCAGGTGCGGAACGAAGGCGGCATGCTCGCCCCGATTCGCCAGTTCGACGACGCGATCAAGCGGGTTCGCGATGAGTCGTGGGTGGCGTTCGCCGGCGAGTTGCGCGAGGCGATCGGCAACGACAGTTGGGCCAACGGCGTGCGTGTCGATCTGGACAAGGATCTCTGGACGCAACTGGCCGAGGCCAAGATGCTGGAGGATGACGATCAGCCCTACAGCCTTGAGGCGGTCAAGGATCTTCCGCGGCATGTGGCTGACTACGTGTCGCAGCGTGCGAGCGCGGTGCTGACCGTGGCGGCGCCAAGCGAGGCCGACAAGAAGGATTCGCCGGACGCGGTTCCCAGCGTGGCTGTGGCCGAGTCGGCTGCCGTCGTTCAGGGGCATTTGCAGGAGATTCAACGCGATGTGATGGCGATCTCGCTCGGATCGGGCAAGGCCGCGGCGCTTCCGCCGAGCCAGTGGGTCTCGAAGATGATCCGGCTGGACGAGCCACCCCGCGCGCCGAACTGGAGCGATATCAAGGAGCACGAGAAGGTCTGGCGTCCGGCGGAGTTGAACGAGGTTGCCAAGCGGGCGAACGAATGGTCGCATCGTGCCGAGACGACCAATCTGCTGTTCATGGCAGCGGATGCATTGGAGGGCGCTTCAAAGGATGAGTGGGGCGTCTATTCGCTGTTGATGGTCAAGCCGGAGTCGCGCGGCCGGGCGGCGATGTCGGACGATGAGCCCGATTCAGACAGAAGCGAAAGTCGGCGAAACCCTCTGAGATATGGACGGGGCGAGGGGGCGGATCGACCGGTGGCGGAGTTGCAGGCTCGGGCGGACTGGGCGGGGGTGACACCGCGGCTATTGGGTCGCTCGATCGACGAGACGGTGCTGTTCAGCGCCGACATTCAATGCAACGTTCAGCGGCTGGTGAAGTACGAGTTCAAGCCGGCCGGGGGCGAGAAGGCGGCGTCGAGCCTGTGCCTCGAGCGGCTCGCCGCCGGGCTGACGCGTTACTTCACCAAGTACACCGACTACTGGAGTCAGGAGTATGCCCGGGCCGAACTGACGTCGATTCAGGGCATGCTGCAGGCGCGGACGCTGGGCGATCTTCAGTCGAAACTGCGCGACGACGGTCGCGAGGTCGCCTCGGAATTGCGCAAAAAGGTCGGCGATGTGCTGGAGCACATTTGCTGGAGCAATCAGAGCCGCCCCGTGGATTCGGGCAATGCCGATTTCAACGCCGAGGCGACGAGCGCGGTGAGCGCGATGATGCGTGAACTGGACGGACTGTGGTCCAAGAATTGGCGCGACGACAAGCACAAGCGGTTTGTCCGCGAGGCGACGCGCGGAGTGGATGCCGCCGATGGCAAGGGGTATGACGGCATCACGACGGCGCTGGTCCGGGGCTGGGACAAACTTTCGGAGAACATCCTGGAGGCCAAGGTCGGCGTGGTGGTTCAGGCCAGCGGTCTTTCGCAGGCGTTCATGGGGGCTCGCGAGCGAAACGGTCTGAGTGACGAGCGTCTGACGGAGTACGTCGAGCAACTGGCGATCCATGCCGCCAATCTCATCAACAACCAGATGCGCGAGGAACTGTGCGAGTTGCAGCGGCAGTGCCTGGGGTCGGTCGCCGTGGCCGACGGCCTGCCTTACACGTCGAGCGGCGGAGTGGTCGATGATCGACGGTTCTTCGAGTTCCTGTCGGCGGTGGAGAAAATGGAGAGGACCGCGGCCATGGGCGCGGGCAACAAGTACGCGCCATTTTTTGACGCCTGTCGGCAATGGCGCGATTTCCTGGGCATGAGCAGCGGCTCGACCACCACTTTCAGCATCACCAAGGCCGACACGCCGGTCAACTTTGTCGGCATTCAGAACAACTATCAGAGCGCGTTGCTGAAGTTCGGCGGGCGCGACTACAAGGTGCCCATTCTGGAGCGCGACGTCGATCCGGGCGCGGAGTTCCAGTGGGACTGGCGCAACAGCAGCGGCAATGGCGAGTTGATTCTCAGCGATCTGGTGCCGGCGCCCACGATTCAGGGGCTGCCGAATCTGCTGCGCCAGCCGGTCGGGGCGGGCGGCGGGTTGAACTTTTGCCGGTTGCTGCGGGCCAACTCCTCTGGCAGCGGTCGCTCGTTTACGATCAATGTTCCGATCGAGGGAATCCCGGGCGGCGGCAAGCCCAAGGCGTGCACGTTCCGAATCGAGTTGAAGGGCGCGGGGATGCCCGGGCCGATTCCAGACCCGTGCCGGATGTAGAATGCGCAGGATCGCGGCGCACGCACCGCCGCGCAGGGGAAACGAAGTCCATGGGTTGGAAGGACCTCTTCAAATCCAAGTCGATGGTCGTCCCCAAGGCCGATCCGCGCCTGCGGTGGTTTGGCAAACTTCCGACCTACGGCGACTACTACACGTCGGCGCTTCCCGGCGACTGGGCTCCGCAATTCAACGACTGGATCCTCAAGGGATACGAGCAGTACATGATTCGCTCGCAGGAGTTGGGCTCGAAGCCGGCGCGGCTGCCGCGGAGCCTCTTCCTGCTGCGCCGGCCGAAGGGGGAATACACGGTCATCGGGTTGTTTGACGATTACGGCGGCGACAACCGCGGCCGGCCCTTTCCCATCTGTTTTTACATCGCCGCGCCAACGCTGAACATGCCCGGTCCGACCAGCGCGACGCTGGGCTCGGTCAAGCCGGTGTTCGACGATCTGCTTTCGCTCGAGCGGGACATCTCCAACTTCTTCCGCGTGCCTGGTCGATTTGAATCCGTCTTCGGCGGGCGGGAGTTGCAACTGCCCGATTTTGAGCGACCGGTCGCTGATATGAGCTGGAAGGACGCCGTCGGGGACGTGTCGATGGCGGATTGGTTGAACCGTGCTGCGAGCGGGCTGGCTGATCCGAGTCCGCGGTGGTTTGAGCGGGTGCGTCAGTTTGGCCGCGGCATTTTGCAGTACTCACAGGAGCAGGAGGACTTTGAGCCGACGCTGCGGTTCCCGCTGGTGCCGGCGATTCCGCCCATCGCGCAGGCGTGTGCATGGCTGCGGTGGCTCGAACGGCGCATGCCGCTGGACGAGCGGTACATTTCGCTGTTCCTGCCGGTGGTGACGTCGGACCCCGCGGCGCGACTGACGGTGATCGCCCGCGAGCCGGTCGCCGAGGACTTTCAAATGCTGGCGGACAAGCTGGACCCGCCGGCGTATGTGGACGACTTGTCCAGGCTCGCCCCCAAGGCGAGCGAGGCGGCATCGAACGATGACCCCGGCGATGTTCCCGAAGGATCGTGGCTCGAGTTCATCGAGCGCTGACGCCAGTCGCTTTGATCATCGAAACGGCCAGGCGATCGGAATAATCCACCAGGCAGTGAGAAACCACAGCAGGGCCATCGGCAGACCGATGCGCAGGAAATCGCTCTGTTTGTAGCCGCCGGGACCGAAGACCATCAGGTGGGCCTGATAGCCGACCGGCGAGATGAATCCGCCCGACGCGGCAATGGTGACGGCGATGACAAAGGGTCTCGGGTCGACGCCAAGACGGGTGGCGGCGGCGACGCTGATCGGGAACATCAAGGCGGCGGCGGCGTTGTTGGACATGAATTCGGTGAGGATCCAGGTCAGCAGATAGATGGCCGCGAGCGCGCCGTGATCGCCGAAGGCGTCGGCGCTGAAACCGACGAGGCGCGCGACGTAGTCGGCGGCGCCGCTGTTCTGCATGGCGCGGCTGATGCCGAAGGCCGCCGCGATCACGATGAGCACACTCCAGTCGATTCGGCGGCGGGCGCTGCTGGCGGAGACGCAACCGGTGACGATCATTCCGCCGGCGGCGATGAAGGCGAAGACGACGCGCCGATCGTCGAGCCATTCGGCGGCGGACGTGGAGAAGCCCATCGCGGAGAGAATGTCGGGAACGGTCATGATGGCGATCATGGCGAGGGCGATGGCGCCGGCGATCCAGGCGCGGTGGTGACGTTCGGTGGCGGCGTCGGCGGCCTGGCTGACGAGGTAGAAGTCGGGGTTGTTGCGGTGGGCCCGCAGGAAGCCGGGGCTGGTCATGAGCAGCAGTGTGTCGCCGGGCCTAAGGACGATGTCGCCGATCTTCTTCTGGAGGCGTTCGCCGTTTCGATGGACTGCGATGACGGCGGTGTCGTAGATCGTGCGGAAGTTGGCGGCGCGGATGCTGCGTCCGATCAGGGGGCTGCTGGTGCTGATGACGGCCTCGCAAAGACCCTTGCCGATTTCGCCGGTCAGGGTGGTGTGATCGTCGACGGCGGGCACGAGTCCGCGAATGCGCTGTAAATCGACGATGGTAGAAACGACGCCGGTGAAGGTGAGCCGGTCGTTGACGCGGATGACTTCGTCTGACGAGACGGCGGTGATGGTGTTTCCGTCGCGCTCGATGCTGATGAGAAACAGACCGGGCAGGTTGCGGAGTCCGGCCTGCTGAATGCGCACGCCGGCTAGGGGGCAGTCGGGCTGGACGATCATCTCGACGAGAAACTCTCGCCGGGATTCGCCCAACTGCTCCATGAACTCCTTGCGATCGGGAAGCAAACGGGGACCGGCGAGGATCAGGAAGGCGCCGCCGAGCAGGGCGATGGGCACACCGACGACGCCGAGTTCCCACATGCCCAGGCCGGGCATTCCGGCCGCCTTGAGCATGCCGTGGGTGACGAGATTGGTGCTGGTGCCGATCAGGGTGCAGACGCCGCCGAGGATCGCGGCGAATGAGAGCGGCAGCAGGAGTTTGGAAGGCGCCACGCGATGCTTGCGCGCCCAGTCGAGCACGGCGGGCAGGGCCATGGCGACGCATGTCGTGTTATTGAGCACGGCCGAGAGGATGGCGACGGGGGCCACGATGCGCAGCAGTGCGGTGTTAAGATGCGTCTCGTGACCCAAGATGCGATTGGAGAAGCGAGTGAGGAGTCCGGTCTGGGTGACGCCGGCGGCCACGACGAAGAGGGCGGCCACGGTCAGCATGCCCTCATTGGCGAAGCCGGCGAAGGCCTCGGCGGGGGTGATGATGCCGACGAGGGCGAAGAGCACCACGGCGCAGACGAAGATGACATCGATCAGGTGGGTGTAACGAACGAGCCCGACGAGAATCCCGACAAGGGTGACGAGCGTGAATGCGGTCTGCCAATTCACTGGGATTCCCTGGCGCGTGAGCGTTGCGGCGGCTGGTGGTTCGGGTATCCGGTATTCCGGACGCCCGGCGTCGCCTCCCACGAAATTTCGAAGCACGATTATTGAGCGGCCATCCGGAATCGTCCACACGGTCCGAGATTCGCGCAGTGCAGGGCATGCGCATTGCATGAGAATGGGTCTATTCGGCGAATTGTCTGATCGGGGTGCGACAATTCCAGCGCAAAAGCCGCTTTCGATGGGGGTCTGCGGGGCCCATGGGGAGCGTTGCGCGGGTGGCGACAGGCGTCGCCGCGCAGATTCACCCAATGGGGCGGTCCGATTTTCTTAAAATGTCTATGTGTGCCTCGGCAGGGGGCGAGTTATCCGACCCGGGCCACTGGCACGGTGGTTGCTCTTGTGTGCCTGCATCAGGGCCCTCAACGTTTTTTGCATTGTCCTCGCGGACCAGGAGTTTCAATCGATGATCAGTTCACTTGTTTCGAACGTCTGCAGCACCATTGTCGCCAACGTGCCGTACATCGGCGAGTTCATCGGCCAGGCCTGCAGCGCGCTCGTCAGTCTGCTTCAGTCCCTCGGACTGTAATCAGCCGGATCGAGCACTCAATCGACGGCGGGACCGGAGTCGATTCGGTCGGCCGCCTGGAAGGAACCTGAACATCGGCGGGCGCGCCCCATGGGCGCGTCCGCCATTTTTGTTGCGCCGGCGCGTCTGCACCGGCGGAGGTGGCGCGGGCCTTCCGGTGAGTTCCCGAATGCATCATGGGCCGATGAAGAGTCGTGTCATTTTGTCGATGTCGAGACCGTCGGCGGGGCCGTCGCGATTCAGATCAGACGCAATGCGGTGCGAGACCGCGGTGTCCACGCCGATCAGTACGTCGGCGAAGGCGGCGAGATCGGCGGCGTTGCGCACGCCGTCGAAATTGATGTCGCCGGCCACAGGCAGGATCGACATCTGTCGCAGATCGACCACGCCTGTGCCCGGAGCGGTGTAGTAGGTCGTGCGTTCGGTGGCGTTGTCGAAGAGGTCGTCGGTGTTGCCGTCGTGCAGGCGGATCACGCGCTTGGCGCTGTTATCGGTGATGAGCACGTCGCCGTTGTAGAGGCAGATGAGATCAATCGTGGTGAACCCGGCCTCGGCGGTGGACCAAACCAGCACGGCTTCGCCGGCGTCCTGGGCATCGCCGTCGTCGTTCAGATCGGACAGGCGAACCAGTTGGTCGACGCCGCCGGAGGCCAACTGGAGCGTGTAGATCGAGCGGTCGCGGACCCTGTCCGGCTCGAGGGCGAAGCCGGCGGTGACGGGGAGGCCGGAGCCGTTGGTGGCGTCGAAGAAGACGGTGGCCTCGCCGGGATCGTCGGCGCGGCCGTTGGCGTTGAGGTCTTCAAAGCGCCACACACCGTGCAGATTGGCGGAGGAGTTGCGCAGGTAGAGCACATCGGTGTCCGTGAAGAAGATCTCCTGCGGGCTGAATGAGCCGTTGCCCGGGCCGAAGAAGGGCTCGCCCACGTATTCGGTGATTTCATCGGTGTCCTGGGCGTCGCCGTCGCCGTTGAGATCGACGAGGCGGAAGATGCGATCGTTTCCGAAGCTGTTTCCGGCGTTGACGATGTGCGTTCGGTTGTGCGAGTCGAAGGCCGCGCCGGTGGGGAAGGCGAAGGAGAACAGCGACAGATTCGTCGCATCTGCGAAGACGATGCTTTCGCCGGCGTCCTGCACGTCGCCGTCATCGTTGAGGTCGCAGAGTTTGTAGACGTTGCGATTGATCTGGTCGCCCATGGCGACGATGGCGTTGTGGCTGACGTCGAGGCAGGTCGGGTTCATCGGGCCGAGGGTGCCGGGCAAATTGGCGGCGCTGAACCAGAGGTTGATCTCGCCGGGATCGTTCAGGCTGAGGTTGCCGTCGCTGTCAAAGCCGCGAAACATGGAATCGGTGTCGCGATCGTTGAGGACGAACCGGGATTGGGCGTTTGCTGGAATTGCCAATCCGAAAATGATCGCAAATCCGCCGAGTAAGGTTTTGTGCATGGTGCACCCCCGTGCCAACTGGTTGATCGATCCATCGGCTCCCGGACTGAATCATACCGCCGGGGCATGGCCACACCCAAGTCCGCGGCGCTCCCGGCGAGTGTCGATTTGTGCAGGTTTCAGCAAGACTGCCACGATCTGCTACAGACTGGCGAGCAGTTCTTCCATTTCGCCGCGGGCGTGGAGATCGCCGCTTTCGGTGGCGGCGGCCATGCCACGGTTTAACTCTGCCTTGGCGCGATCGACTTCGCCCATTGAGAGGAGGGTGCGGCCCTTCTGGAAATAGGCGGCGATGTAATGCGGGTCGATTGCCTGGACACGGTCGAACTGGGCGAGGCTCTCGTCAAACCGCTCGGCCTTGGCAAGTTCCATGGCGAGGCCGAAGTTGAGAAAGGCGTCATTGGGCTCGATCTTGAGGAGGCTTTGGAGTTTTTCGAGGCGGTTCATGTGTTTGTTCCGCGTAGCCGTTGTTGGTAATCAAAGTGGGTTGCGGGTCAAAACGTAATCGATGAGGTGGTCGCCGTAAATGCGACGGTCGGGTCCGGAGAATCGTATCGTGACAGGCGTCGATTCGGGTTACTTGCGGGGCAGGCCGTCGTTGAGGGTGGCGGCGCGCGTGAGTCTGGCGAGGCTGAGGAGTTGATCGTCGGACAATTTGTGAATCTCGCCCTGAACACCGGCAAGCAGGGCTGAAAGGTCCTGATCGCGGGCGGCGCCGAGCGCGACGACGTGGGTGACGGCGCCGGACTGCTGGATCTTCTGAGCAATGGCTTCGATCAGGCCGGGGTCGAGTCGGCGACCGAAGACGAGGAACAATTCATCGGGCCGCCAGGCCGAGCCGACGGAGGCCGCGGCGACCAAATCGGTCTCGCCGCGGGCGAAGCGGCCATAGATGGTCGATCGCATTGCCGCGGTGGTTAGTTCGAGGGTGGGTTGGGTCTCAACAACGGCGGGGTCGTCTTCGGTGGCAAGGGCCACGCCGACGCTGCGGCCTTTTGCCTGCATCTGGATGGCGAAGGCTTCAGTCAGGATGGCCACGCCGTCCAGCCGCTCCCACATGGCCGAATCGGCATCCACCACGACGGCGACTGATTGACCTGCGACCGGGACGGTCAGGAATTTCGACCGGGCGGACTTGGGGCGGCTGTCATTCTTCTGGGATGTTGCATCGACCACGGAGGTGCTTGTGACGGCCGTTGTTTCGGTAATCGGCGTGACGGGGGTGGTGTGACCATCCTGGCCCCAGAAGGCGACCACCACGGCGAGGGCAGCGGCCATGGCGCTGCCACCAATGAAAAATCCGCGCTTCGCAAGACTTCGGGTTGGACGACGTTCTACACTTTGGCGAGATCGTGACCGGGCGGCATTGATTGCAAGCGGGGGGCTGGCGGGGCGGGCGCGTGATGACTCGCGGCGCGCAGCACCGGAGGGCCTGACATCCTGAAGCGCCTTGCAGTAGCGGCAGCGACACCGCGCGCCGGCAAAGGCATCATCAAGTTCAAGCGCTTTGCGACATTGCCTGCACTTTATGCGAATAGGCATAAAGGCCGCTCCCACGTCCAACCGCTCACCACTTTCAGCCCGAATGACTGAAAGACACGGGTCTAACGCTGCCCACTGGAATCGATCGGACGCCGGTTGAGATTATAGGCGCGTGAACTCGACCGTTACCCAGACAGGTCGGCGGCTTGGCAGCGCTATCGACCCGGCATCCAAATATACATGAAACGCGGCTCCGATGTAAAGAGGTCGGGCAACGTAACATTGAACAAATTAAGAGTTTGCGCGTGCTCGGGGTTCGGCGCCTGTGAATGGATGTTGGGCGCCCAGTCTCCCGGACGGCGATAAGCGACGGCCAGCGCGCTTGTGATTTGTGCCCGCTTCTTGGCCTCATCAATTGCGTCATGCAGTGTCCCGATTTTGTCAATCAGCCCCGCCGCCAGCGCCTGGTCCGCGTTGTAAACCCGCCCATCAGCTAAGGTTCTGACCTGGTCGACGGTCAGCTTGGGACGCCCAGCGGCGACCGCCTGCACGAACTGCTCATAGAAGTCATCGACCAGTTTCTGGAACAGTTCCCGTTCTTCCGGACGCATCGGTCGAAAGGGGGTGCCGGTGTCTTTGTGGGGGCCGGAGGTGATGGCGTCGGCGGACATGCCGAGCTTGGCCATCGAGCCGGAAAAATTGAACATCTGCATGATGACGCCGATGGAACCGGTGACGCTGGTGCGCTGGGCCATGATCTCGTCGGCCGCGCACGAGAGGTAATACCCGCCGCTGGCGGCGACATCCTGGAAGAATGCGATGACGGGCTTCCCTGTCTTTTTTCGAAAGGCGAGGATTTCCTGATAAAGCGTGTCGCTGGCGGTGACGGTTCCGCCGGGTGAGTTCACGCGGATGATCACGGCCTTGACGCGATCGTCCTCCCTCGCGGCGGCGAGTTTCTCCACAAACATCGAAACCGGGTTTTCGCCCTCTGAGAGCAAGCCGCGCGTGCGTGTGTTCATGAGCACGCCGGAGATGTCGAGGATGGCGATGCGGTTGGTGACGAAGCCCTTGTCGCGATGGACCACGTGCTCTTCGAGGGTCTGGTCGGCGGGGATGGGGGTGATCTTGAAGCCGCCGGGGGCCGGGCAGCCGGCCAGCAGGAGCAGCGGGAGAATCATGCAGCGTGCGATTCGAGTGTGCTTGGAAATGACGGACGTCATTAATGCCTCCAACGCGGAAGTGGGAACGCGGAACGCGGAACCCAGTTCCGAATTTTCTGAATTCCGCGTTCCGACTTCCGCGTTCCGCGTTTTCACTTGTGCCTATTCGCTCTCCAGGATTTCGATTTCAAGTCGGCCCATGAGGGGTAGCAGCGAGCGGACCGAGTCGATGATGCCCTCGTCGTTGAGGGGCAGCAGGCTGATGGCGATGTGGGTGGGGGCGCAGTCGGTCTGGCGCATGGCGGCGTCGAGATCCACCCATTTGCCGTTGATGTAGACCTGGGTCCACATGTGGTAGCCGAACTGGAGGCCCTTCACGCCGAAGTGGGCGGGGATTTCGATCAGCCCCGAGACGCCCCGGGCGGGGATGCCGACGGCGCGGGCCAGGGCCGCGAGCAGCACGCCGTGCTCGGTGCAGTCGCCGCGGCGGTTTTTAGCGACTTCGGTCGCGGTGGCGAAGCCGACGCCGAGACTCTTGTCGTTGATGTAGTCGGTGACGAACTTGCGCAGGCCGTCGGCGTTCTCGATGGGCGGGGCGTTCTTACTGGCCGCGCGGGTGGCGAGCCGCTTGATCCGGCGGTTGTTGATATCCACCATGGCCGATGCCTTGAGGTATTCGGGCTGTGCGATGCCCGTCTCCTTTGAGGCCTTGAGCGCCTTCCAGTCGGTGCGCTTCACGTCCAGGGTCACTTCGGTGTCGTTGATGCGCTTGAAGGTCTGCATGTCGGTGTCGGGCAGATCGGGCAGTTTCATCTTGCTGTCGGGCGGCAGGCGCAGGCGGTACTTCACGCGCTTCGCGCCGTCGGCGATGGCCCCCTTGGCCTTGACGAATGTCTGCAGGAACATCTCGGCCGGGGCGCCAGTGGCCATGGCCTTTTCGCGGGTGGACTTGTAGACGCTTAGTTTGATGGGACCGATGTCGATGTTTGTCACCACGGGGTCGGCGTCGTCATCCAGCCAACTGTCGCTGACCAGTTCCAGGGGCAGGGCCGTCGCGGCCGCGCCGGTCGCACCGCCCAATTTGAGCGTTGCCGTGACGTGGGTCAGTTTCTGCTTGACGCCCAGCACGTCGATTTCGCGCTTGCCGATGACTTTGATGGCGGTCTCGACGGCGCCGTCCGGCCGGATGGAGGGGTCGTAGGTCTTGAGGGTGTATTCGGTGCCGGGGGCGAGGCCGTGCTTGCGCTGTTCGAGCAATTGACCCCACGCGAACTTGGCCCCAGCATCCCAGGGGTATTCCTTCTCGTGCTTCGCGCCGGCCTGTTCTTCGACGAATTTCAGGCGTCCGTTCTTGATGGTGCCGGAGACGATGGACGGCATTTCGCCAAGCGTCTGGACCTGGCGGAATCCGAGGGCGTCGCCGGCGAGGGTCTCGCGATACTCCTGCTCGATGCCGATCTTCAGTTTCGTGTCGGCGCGGGCCATCTCGATGGACATGATGGACTTGGACTCGATTCTGTCGCCGATGCGTCGCATGGTCATGTGCATGTGGCCGCAGTGCTGGCCCTGCATCTCGACGATGAACCAGCCCTCCTCGATGAGTCCTTCGGCGGGGGTTTCGATCGGGCGGGTGGACTTGGCTGTTTCGTCGGCGCGGGCTGATGCGACGAGTCCGGCTGCGATCAGGCTTGCGATGATGAGTCGTTTGCGAAACGGGCTGGGCATGGGTGCGTCTCCGGTGGGTCACTTCGCGGGGGCTGCGATGGCCGATGGCTCAGTGTAGGGAGAATACGCGGAGACGGCGCGGGTCTCACGCGAAAGCGCCGGCGCGGCCATTGTTTGATTGACCGACCCGGCGGGGGCGATAGGATACGCCTCGATGTCGACAAGCCCGCTCTATTACCGGCGTTTCTCCTCCGTTGTCATCGTCGTGGCGGCATTGGCCTTAGCGACGGGTTGTCACAAGCCGGCCGCGCCCCAGGGGCCGACGGCCGAATTCATCGAACGCGATCAGGTCGATCCGTTGTGGCAGGCATCGCAGTCGGTGCTGCGCAAGCACGACTTCCAGATTGATCGGCAGGACCTCGCGGCCGGCGTGATCGAGACGCTGCCGACGACGAGCCAGCACTACTTCGAGTTCTGGCGGCAGGACGTGGCCGACCCCTACAGTTTCGGCCAGGCCACGATGCACACCATTCAGCGCAAGGTGACGGTGCGGTTCGTGCGAACGCCGTCCGACCCGCAGTGGATGGTCGATCTGCAGGTGGACGTGTTCCGGTTGTCGACGCCGGAGCACCAGGTGACGTCGTCGTCGAGCGCGCTGCTGGCGTTTTCGGGCGGGCTGCCGACGTCGACGGGGCAGGTGGGCCTGAGCGCAATGAAGCAGCGGGAGTGGGTGCCGCTGGGCCGCGATCCGGAGCTGGAGTCGCGGCTGCTGTCGCAGATCTTCAAGGCGGCGGGGAGCATGCCGGTGGCGGGGAATGATGCCGTCTATCGGGAGCCGGTTCAGCCTGCCGCGACGCCGGCGCCTGCGGTTCAGCCGGCACAGCCGATGCAGCCGTCGCCTCAGCCGCGGCCGTCTACGCCGGTTGAGGATGATGGGCGGTTGATTCCGCTGCGGTAGGGAATTGCCGCGCGGCGAGTCTTCGAACGGGCAAATCAGAATTCGATTGAGCCGGTGGCGGATGAATCCGGGTGTCGAAGACACAATTAGCGTCTTCGACTATCGTATGGATTCATGGCACCGAAGCGTCCTCCGCTGAAGGCTTCATTTCTTGCGCCCGGCGCGCGTCAACCGCCGATTTCGACATCGGCGGCCTGTCCGGATTGCAAATCAACCGAGGTTGTGTTTTTGCTGCATCCGAATACGTGTGAGCTGGTGTTGATGCTGGATCATACGCTGATGAAGTGCGTGGCCTGCGGAGGTGAGTTTGCCGCGGACTACGTCGCGGCGCTTGCGGCACTGACGTTGAAGAACCCGTCGGGCACGATCGGCGAGGATCTCATTTGTCCTGAATGCCGCGACAGCATTCAGGGCCAGCGCGCCGGCAAGCCATGCCGAAGTTGCGGCAACGTGATTCTGGAACACATGGCTATGAGCCGGCGGATGTCACGCGGGGCGAATCCGTGGCGCATCATCGTACCGGCGTTGGCAGCGATGTTGGCTATTGGCGCAGTCTATCAGTTCGCACCGAAGCCCTGGGGGCTGGTTTCTTTTGTGTGGGTGCTGGGGGCGGTTGAGTTGTGGCAGGGTGTCAACGGACTGGTCACGCGGCGCGTTGAGGAGCGAAAGGGACTGACGCTGAGGGTTCATCGAGGTGGCAAGGCCGTGTTGAAATCGGCGATGCATTTGATTATTGCGGGGGTGTTTTTGGTGGTTGGATGGGCGATATTGCAGGGTTGGTTTGAGCGATGAGCCGGATTGGGAAAGCGATAAGAATGCAGCCGGGGGTAGGTTGGGTCATCGACCCGACGTCTTGACGACTTTTCTAGTGAATCCTCGTTGCGATGATAGGCGGGTCGATGACCGCGCCCTACGAGGTACGGAGCGTGCGGCGCAGTCTTGCGCCGCAGAGCACGACCAGGTACAACGCACCGGCCAGCATGATCGTTGTTGCGCCGGTGGGCCAGCCGGGGGCGTAGCTGGCGGCGAGGCCGGTGAAGTTTAAGATCGCCGTCAATATCACGGCGATCACCATCATGTGCCAGAGTTTGCGGGCGAAGTGGCCGGCGACGGCGGTCGGCAGCGTAAGCAGGGCGATGACCAGCACGATGCCGACGACCTGCGACAGCACGACGACGGTCAGGGCCGTGAGGCAAAGCAGCAGCAGGTAGTAGGCCTCGACCGGCACGCCGCGGAGGCGGGCGAATTCCTCGTCGAAACAGACGGCCATGAACTTGTTGTAGAAGAGCAGGCCGAGGCCGAGGATGAGGGCGTCGAGCCAGATGAGCAGCCAGACGTCGGAGGCCTTGGGCATGATGATGCTGCCGAACATCATGGCCATGAGGTCCTGGGTGTAGCCGGGCGTCTTTTGAATGAAGAGCACGCCGATGGCCATGCCGATGGCCCAGATCGCGCCGATGACGGTGTCCTCGCGCTGGCGGGCGCGGAGGCTGACCCATCCGATGAGCAGGGCGGAGATCATGGCGGCGGCGATCGCGCCGTGCAGCGGTTTCACACGGGACCAGCCCCAGACGACGGCCATGTACTGCGCGGCGCCCATGCCGCCGAGGACGCTGTGGGACACGGCCCCGGCGATGTAGGAAATGCGACGGGTGACGACATAGGTGCCGATGACGCCGCAGGCCACGCTGGCGAGCAGGCCGACGACGACGGCGAGTTGGAGGAACTCGTGGCGGGCGAGGGCGTGGAAGAATTCGGTCATGGGGCCGAGGCCTCCATTTCCGGGTGCCATGCGGACGGCCGGTGGGTCGGCATGTGTGCCACCGGGTGCGAATGTACGTTGCGTCTCGCAATCAAGTCGGGGATTGTGTGCCACTGCTCTGTGAGCAGTGCGAGCGTGAGTGGATGCACCGGGTCGACGCACTGCTCACAGAGCAGTGGCACACCTCGAACCTCCAATGATCCAGTCGGCGGTCTAGTGATGATCATGGCGCACCCTGCGGAACTGTCCGCCGTAGAGTTCGACGATCTGCTCGTCGGTGGGATGGAGACACACGTGTCGATTCACGCAGACCACGGTGCGGACGAATTTAGAGACGAAGCCCATGTCGTGCGAGACGAGGATGACGGTGAGCCGCTCGGAGAGCCGCTTGAGCAGGGCGTAGAACTCGCCCTGGGCGGTCGCGTCGAGGTTGGCGGTCGGCTCGTCGAGCAGCAGCAGTTCGGGGTTGGAGGCGAGGGCGCGGGCGATGAGCACGCGCTGGCGCTGTCCGCCCGATAGCGCCGACAGCGGTCGCGATCGGTGATCGGCGAGGCCGACGTCATTGAGGGCTTCCAGCGCGAAGCGCCGGTCGGTCGTCGAGTACGGCCCGAAGCCCCGGCCCTGTCCGAGGCGGCCCATGAGCACGACGTCGATGACCTCGACGGGGAACTGCATGTCGAGGTGGACGTGCTGCGGGGTGTAGCCGATGCGCGGGCGGGCCTGATGCGGCGTGACGCCGAGGACGCGGATCGTGCCGGATTGCGGCTCGAGCAGGCCGAGCAGGAGTTTGAGCAGCGTGGTCTTGCCGCCGCCGTTGGGGCCGATGATCGAGACGAGGTCGTGGGGCACGAGTTTTAGATCGACGTCGCGCAGCACCGGTTCGCCGCCGTAGGAGAAGGTGAGGCCCTCGATGGCCACGATGGGTTCGGGGCATTCGCGTGCCGCGGGGTCGCCGGCGATGGGCTGACCGTGCGCGGTGTGCGAGCATTGCGAGTGGTCGTGAGGGGGGTGCAAAGTTCTCTACTCCACTGCTCCGAGTGCGTGGGCAATCTTGTCGGCCATGTCGTTGAGGTTGTCGAGGTAGTCGGCGGCGAGGTCGTCCATCGGCATGACGGCGCCGCCGATGGCCTCGGCGACGGCCTCGGCGCATTTCGACGGGAACTGCGGCTGCACGAAGATCAGGCGCACGCCGGAGGAGTTTGCCCGGTCGATCAATTCGGCGAGCCTGCGGGCGGAGGGTTCCTTTCCTGCTTCCTCGACCGGCGTCTGAATGAGTCCGTAGCGATCGGCGAAGTAGCCATAGGCGGGGTGGAAGACAAAGAAGGCGCGGCCTTTGTATGGTGCGAGGGCGGCGGCGATGTGTTTGTCGGCGGCGCGGAGGTCGGCCGAGAGGGCGGCGAAGTTTCGCTCGTAGTCGGCGGTGTGGTCGGGGTCGAGCGCGCGGAGCGCGTCGGTCATCAGGCGGGCCTGGTGCTCGGCGTAGAGCGGGTTTAGCCAGACGTGGGGATCGGGGAGACCGGCATGGTCGTGGTCGTGCGAATCGGCATGGGCGTGATCGTGGTCATCGTGATCGTGCGCGGCATGGTCGTGCGCCGTGTGATCGTGGTCGGCGTGGTCATGATCTTCATTGTTTTGCGCGCGGGCGGTGTCGGCGGAGTGGTCGTGTCCGCAGTCCTCGCCGGGGCGGAGGGTGAGGCCCTCGGTGGTGTCGACGAATCGAAGCGATTTGAAGGTGGGGCTCAATTTGTCGATCAGGGTGTGCTCGAACGGGATTCCGGTCGTGAAGTAGAGCCGGGCGCGGGAGAGGGTGGCCATCTGCCGCTGGGTCGGTTCGAAGATGTGGGGCGACTGTCCGGGGCCGACCATGACTTCGAACTGGAAGTGATCACCGGCGATGCGTTGGGCGAGGTAGGCCTGGGGGAGGACGCTGACGAAGAGGCAGGGCTTGTTGGAGTCCGCATCGGGCGTCGCGGCCGGGCGGCAGCCGAAGAGGCTCAGGGCCGCGATGGCGAAGGCCATGGCGCGGCTGAATGCGGGGCGGCTGGCGGTCGGGTGAAACATGGCGCGGCCTGCGGCTTGGGGGGCGAACCCTTGCGTGTATTACATTGTAACACAGGCAGGGGTTCGGGGGAAAAGGCGCGAAATTCCCAGTCCCGTTCAATGGCTGTAACTTTTTTTATTGCAAGATGTTACGTTCGCCTCACTGTTGACGGCATTGCGAGATCATGAGTCGCGCCCCTCGGTCAATTGCTTGCGCAATCGGCTCCTTGTTGGTCGAGCATGCCTCAATCGGCGGGCCCAATCGGTGGCTTGCCGGTTTTGGCGGGGATCGGTACTCTATTGGGCTGCGCGCGGCAGGCCGTGATTGCGGCGGCCGGCGCCTAGGGATGCAACGAAGCATGGCAGACATCGTCAGCCGCGATTTGCTGGACATCCTGGTGTGCCCGCAGAGCCATGCGAAGCTCATTCAGTCGGGCGAGTGGCTGTACAGCACCGATCCCGCGACGCGCCGGCGCTATCCGGTGCGGAATGGGATCCCGGTGATGTTGATCGATGAATCCGAAGTGGTCGGAGATGAAGAGTTCCGAAAGGTGATGCAACATGGCGTTCTATGACACGAAGCCGCGATTCGGCAACAAGAAGGACAAGAAGGGCGGCCCCGGCGGCGCCGCCGACAAGAAGAAGCGGAAGCTGCCGGTGCAGCGGACGCGGTTCAAGGATCGCGGCGGCGACGACTGGGTCGGCCCGATCGTGGACTACAAGGAACTCGAGGTGCTGCGCAAGTGCATGACCTCGAGCGGCAAGATCATGTCGCGGAAGCGCGCCGGCACGAACGCCCGCGAGCAGCGGGACATCCGCCGCGCGATCAAGCATGCTCGGTACATCGGCCTGCTGCCGTTCACGGGTGCGTGATGCGAAGATCGCGGCCGGCTGCAATCGCGGCGTTGCTCGCGTGTGCGTCGGTCGCAATTGCGGACGGCGTGAAGACGCCGCCGGTATTTCGGTTTGAGAATCAAGATCGTCGTCTGAGCGTGGAAGTGCTCGACGACGATCTTTTTCATTTTGAGTATTGTTTCGGAGATGACGCATGGCTCGCCGCCATGCCCGCACCCCCTTTGGCCGCGAAAGGAGATTATCCTGGCCCGCGGTCTTTGAAGCGCGATGGAAATCGAATTGAGACAAGCGAACTGATCGTAGTCGCCGATCCAGATGCATTTGCATATTCGTTGGAACTGAAGCACCGCGCCGGCAGTGCCGAGCGGACAATCACGAAGTTGCTCTCATGGGTGGGCGGGCCTCCGGCCAAGAAGCCGCCAAAGCGTCGATTGGGCGAACGTGTCGGGTTTACATTTGATTCGCAGCACTTTCGCGGCGCATACGGTCTTGGCGAAGAGTTGCTGCAGAATGACAAGGCGGGCTTGAGCTGGAGCGGGTTACGTCGTTTACCAGCAGATCCGGCCAAGACGGCGCTTGGAAACGCGCTGGTTCCATTTCGTGGTGGCGCAGTGGGCAATGCCCAATTCCCCGTTCTATACCTGTTGACCGATGACGGGCAGTCCCTCGCAATCTTCATTGACACTCCTGAAGCACTCTTCTGTGAGTTCACCAAAGACCCCTGGCGCGTGTTCGCTCGGGGACCGGTGTTTCGATTTTACGTCCTTGTCGGACCGGATTTGGCGGACTTGCGGCGCGACTTTATGGAACTTGTCGGTCGGCCGCCGGTGCCGCCGCGGGCTGCGTTTGGGTTGTGGGTGTCGGAGTACGGTTACGACAATTGGGCGGAGCTTGACGACAAGCTGAAGACTTTGCGGGCGGCGAAGTTTCCGCTTGACGGGATGGTGCTCGACCTGCAGTGGTTCGGCGGTATCGGCAAGGATGGCAAAGGCAGCCGCATGGGGGCGATCGACTGGGATCGCAAGGCGTTTCCCGATCCGGCGAAGAAGATCGCCGAGTTGCGCGAGAAGCATGGCATCGGGCTGATTCCCATCGAGGAGCCGTATGTTTCGACTGAGCTGGCTGATTTCAAGGCGCTTGAAAAAGACAGCGTGCTGGTGAAGTCGAAGGAAGGCGGCCCGGCCGCGATCATGAAGAGCTGGTGGGGCACCGGCGGGATGGTCGATTTCACGAGCGAGTCGGCCGGCAACGAATGGCATGACCAGCGACGCAAGCCGCTGATTGACGCGGGCATCGCGGGACACTGGACCGATCTCGGCGAGCCGGAGAATTATCCCGACAAGGCGTGGTATCACGGCTTCGGGGCGGGGCACGATCAGGCCGCGAATCACAATTTGTATAATTTCGCGTGGAGCGCGTCGATCGCGCGGGGCTACGCGCGGCAGAAGTCGCAGCGGCGGCCGTTCATCCTGTCGCGGTCGGGCACGGCCGGCAGCCAGCGGTTCGGCGTGGCCATGTGGTCGGGCGACATTGGCTCGAACATGCCCAGCCTTCGGGCTCACTTCCGCGCCCAGGCGCACATGTCGCTCTCGGGCATCGACTACTTCGGCTCGGACATTGGCGGCTTTCATCGCAAACCGCTCGATGGCGATCTCAACGATCTCTACACGCGATGGTTTGCCAATTCGTGTTTGATCGACGTGCCGGTGCGTCCGCACACGTCGAACACGGACAACACGAAGGAGACCGCGCCTGATCGGATCGGCGACACGGCGTCGAATCTGGCGAACATCCGGCGACGGTATGAACTCATTCCGTATTTATACAGCCTGGCGCACGAGGCGCATCGCACCGGCGAGGCGGTCTTTCCGCCGCTGGTGTATCACTTCGAGGATGACGCCCTCGCGCAGACACTGACCGATCACAAGATGATCGGTCCGTGGCTGCTGGCGGCGATGATCACCGAGTACAAGACTGACAAGCGCGATGTCTATCTGCCGAAGGGCGTATGGTTCGATTATGAGAGTGACGAAAGGTTCGAGAGCAAGGGCGAATGGATTAAAGACGTGCCGATACTTCGCAACGGAAAGATCATGGCACCACTGTTTGTCCGGGCTGGGGCAATCATCCCACTCGCGTACGTCGACGAAAACACCATGAATACCGCGGGCAAGCAACTGGATGGGGCGCGCAACGAGAAGGTTCGACTTCGTGTCTATCCCACTGAGGCGGGCTCTGCGGTCAAACTTTACGAGGACGACGGAGAGAGCATCGCCTATTTGAATGGCGCGGTGCGCACGACAGCCATCACGCAAAAAATCGCAAACAATGAAATCTCAATTGATCTGGCGCCCGCGGAGGGCAATTTCAACGGTGCCCTTGACGAGCGTGAATGGTACATGGAAGTCATTAGAGGGAAGGATGGCGGGTATGCACGCTCCCAGGATGGTAAGCCGTTAGCGAATGGCCGTAATCGCCAAAACTTTTTTCAGCGGCGGCTGATGCAGTTTCAACGGGGGGAGACGACTCGCCACATCGCCAAGATGCCCGCCAAACCTTGAGGGCGGAGGCTAGTTTGTCCATTTCTTGCAACCCATCAGGCACCCGCGCTATCAATATAGATGCAAGATGGCATGCTGTGCTGGAGAACCTGCAATGAAATTGGCAACGCTGATCGCGATTGTTGGCTGGGTAGTGCTCATGGCCGATGCTTCTCGCTCGATGGGGGGTGAACCGCAATCGGCGTCGGGTTCCGCAGGGCCGCGCGAGGTGTTGAAGACGCAGCCGCGCGAACTGGGCAAGATCAGTTGGGGGCGCGATTTCGACTACACGCTGAAGGCGGCGGCGCGGAAGAACAAGCCGGTGCTCGTGTTGTTCGACGAGGTGCCGGGCTGTCAGACGTGCGTCAGTTATGGCCAACTCGTGCTGTCGCATCCGCTCATCGTTGAGGCGATCGAGACGCTGTTCGAACCGGTTGCGGTGTACAACAACGTGAATGGCTTCGACGCCGAGGTGCTCAAGTCGTTCGACGAGCCGGCGATGAACAACCCCGTCGTGCGGATCATCGATGCCAACCGCAAGCCGCTGGCCCCGCGGTTGCATGACGACTACACGGCGGCGGGCCTGGTGTCGACCATGACGGCGGCGCTTGGCAAGACAAGTACAAAAGTTCCCGGTTATTTGAAGCTGCTGGATGAGGAATTGACCGCCCGGGCGGGCACGGTGCAGCGGGGCGTGTTCGCCATGCATTGCTTCTGGGAGGGCGAGGCGAAACTCGGCGGCATGGACGGCGTGATTGAGACGCGGCCCGGCTTCGTGCAGGGACACGAAGTGGTGGAGGTGTTGTTCGACCCGAAGCGGGTGTCGTATGAGACGCTCGTCAAGAAGGCGCAGGAGATGAAGTGCGCTGACCTGGTCTTCACGCAGGACGACGGGCAGCAGGCGATTGCGAAGAAGGTGGTCGGGACGAAGGCGATTCCATCCACCGAGAAGCTGCGACCGGACGATGAGCCGAAGTATCACATGGCGGCGTCGCTGTATCGGTTTGTGCCGATGACGCTGACGCAGGCGTGCCGGGTGAATGCGGCGGTCGCGAAGGGGGAGAACCCTTCGCAGTTTTTGTCGCCGCGGCAGTTAGAGATCTTTGCGAAGATTGAGGCTCATCCGCAGCGGAAGTGGCAGGCGGCGCCGGGGACGGGGAATCTGGAGCGGGCGTGGAATGCGGCGCTGCGGGTGGCGATGGGGCGGTAGATTTGTGTAGGGCGGGGTCATCGACCCGCCGACTCGTTGGTAGGTACGAAGACTCAAAGGCGGGTCGATGACCCGACCTACCGTCTACAATTCGGGCGGTCGCGCTTGATCGCACTGGCTGACGAGCAGCCAGTGGCGCACCGCGCGCGACGACCGAATCGCGATTTGATCATCCAGACTATCGCCTTAAACACCGGGCGTAACGCATGCCGACGTAACGACCGTCGGCATGGCACCCAATGCGCGAGGCGGCGACGGTCGGTGTTTCACCCGAAAAGGCGGGTCGATGACCCGCCCTACCCGATTCGCATTGTGATTACCTGCGTCTAAATCGGCGGGGCACGGCGTAGCGGCCGCCGAGGGAGCCGAGCTTGGTGGCGGGGGCCGGGGCTGCCGCGGCGAGATCGCCTTCGGGGGCGCTTTGTGATTCGCCATCGGGGCCGGGCTGGGCCGGTTTGGCGGCGGCCGCGGCGCGCTGCTGTTCCGGATCAGACCGCGGGGTGTAGCCTTCAATTTCCAACTTGTCGAGTTGCTTGTTGATCAGGCTCTCAATGACAGAGAGCTGCTCGCCCTCGTCGGGCCGCACGAAGCTGATGGCCTTGCCGGCCTGGCCCATGCGGGCGGTGCGTCCGATGCGGTGCACGTAGGCGTGGGCGTCCTGCGGGAGGTCGTAATTGACGATGTGCGTGACCATGTGCACGTCGATGCCGCGCGAGGCCAGATCGGTCGCCACGAGCACGGGAATCTTGTGCTTCTTGAAACGCTCCATGATCTTTTCGCGCTTCTGCTGCACAAGGTCGCCGTGGATTTCCTTGCAGTCGATGCCATCGGCATGCAGACGCATGGCGACTTTTCGCGCGCCGTGCTTGGTGTTGCAGAAGACGATGGCCAGCTTGGGCTGTTCCTGCTGAAGGATCATGCGGAGCAGCCGCGGCTTGTCCCACGGACCAGCGGTGCAGTAGTACTGCGAGACATCTTCGACGGTCAGCGTATCGCGTGAGACATTCACTTCGACTGGCTCGCGCATGTACTTCATGGCCAGCCGCTTGATCTCGTCATCAATCGTGGCGGAGACGAAGACGGTCTGATGCGGATGGGTCAGCGCGCCCAGGATCTTGCGAATGTCATCGCGGAAGCCGATGTCGAGCATGCGGTCGACTTCGTCGAGCACGGCAATGCGCAATTCGGACAAATCCAGCGCCCTGCGGGCGATCACGTCCATCATGCGGCCGGGCGTGCCCACGACGATGTGCGGCTTGCGTCCGAGCTGGTGGAGCTGCTCCTTCATGCGCGTGCCGCCGTAGACGGGTACGCAATGGACCTGGTCGCGATATTTTGAAAAGCGTCGAAATTCGCCCACGATCTGGGCGGCCAGCTCGCGCGTGGGCGTGAGCACCATGGCCTGCATGCGCGCGGCCGGGTCGATCATCTGGATGAGCGGCAGACCAAAGGCGGCGGTCTTGCCGGTGCCGGTCTTGGCCTGGCCCAGCACGTCGCGTTTGGCGAGCACGTGCGGGATCATCTCCCGCTGGATTTCGGAGGGTTCCTTGAAGTCGATTTCGGACAGCGCCCGCAGCACGTCGGCCTCAAGACCGAGGGCGGCAAACGCGGGCGGCAACTGGAATGGCGGATGGGACAAGCTCGGGTCAATCCTGAGGGCCGTGTGGCTTCGGCTCATCGCCGAAAGTCGCATCGTAAGCGATTTTGGGGCGTGTTGCCACTTTGATTTGGGCACGGGCCGTCCGATCCTTCGCCATCCCAGGGGCCGAGAAAGGCGCGGTTCAGCGGCATTGCGTCGGTGTCCGGCACAGCAGGTCGGAGTTTGGGCGAATCGGTGCTTGTCCTGCGGGTGGCGGGCGGCCTAGCGTGTCATAGGGGGGGCACGCGCATGGACATGAAGAACAGACGGTTGTCAGAGGCCAATCTGGTGTCACCAGCGCAGGAGGCCGACGCCGGCGATCCGGCGATGTTACCGCTGCCGGGCGGACATCGGCGGGGGGCGGTGCGCCGCATCTTCCGCGAGATGGTGAAGGAGGAGCTGGCCTCGGGGCCGCTGTCGAAGTCGACGCGGCGCGAACTGGTTTCGTTTGCATCGACGGCCGGGCTGGACGCCTACGAGGCGCGGCTGACCATCCGCGCGGTGGAGTATGAACTAGGGATGGTGGAGGATCTCATCGTCGATCCGCAGGACGAGGGCGGGCTGTCGCTTCTGACGCCGACGACGTGGTTCCTGATCCGGCTGGCGGCGGCGGTCGCGCTGGGGTTCATCATGGCGTGGTTCATGGCGAGTGTTCGGGCGCGGTATTGAGGCGAGCGTTCACGCGGGCCCTTTTTGATAAGCAGTCTACATGAATTGAATTGGTGAATCGGCGCTGCCCGGTCCACTGGCTTGCACGCGATGCGCGGGTGCGCGAGCCGAGATCATTCATTTGCAGATCGTCGCAAATGTTTTCGACTTGTTCAGCGATTGTTAGCAGTCGGCAAATCCAGCCGCACGATCAGTTGACGTGACTTCGAACAAAAAAATGAGGTAGCGCGGCTGCCAAGGCCGATCGTCGCGATCCTACAAGCGTTCCATTTCGCCGAGCGTCGAAGATTCCGATAATAGACGCTTGACACGACACATCCTCACTCAATAAACTGCACGCCCATAGGGAGTTCACCCAGCGCGGACGGTTCCGGTAGATTTTGAGCCTGGCGAATTGTTTGCCGGGCGCGTGGATGCGGCTGTCCGGCGGGGGCCTTGAGGCGACGCCACCATGAAGCCATCCATTTGTCTAGCGGCGGTTCTTTCGATCGGGCTTTGCACGAGTCTGCCAGCCTTGGAGACGACGGTCAATATCGGTGCGGCCGTCCATGACGCCGTCATCGACCCCGCGCGCAATCTTGTCTACGTCAGCGTGCCGAGCCTCAACAGGGTCGTGTTCGTCTCGATGCTGGACTGGTCGGTCACCGACAGTGTCAACTTGATCGGTCCGCCGCGGGGCATGGATCTTTCGGTCGATGGGCAGACCCTATTCGCGGCAATCAACGCCGATGGCAGGGTCGCCTTCATCAATCTGAACACCAAGAGCGTGACGACGATCAGCGTGCAGACGCAGTTGGAGGATGGACGGACCTGGGATGTCGCGGCGACGAGCGCCACACGGCTCTATGTGTCGGCGAATCCCGGCAGCAGCGGGTTTGCAAAGGTTGTTCAGGTTCAATTGAACAACAACAACGCCGCCTCGATCGTGGCCGACAATCGAATCATCCGAGGCGCACCGAATTTCGCGGCCGATCGTGCCAACCAGTTTCTGTATGTCAGCGAGAGTTTTTCGCCCAACTCGCTCTACAAGCTCGATCTTTCACAGCGCAATGCGCCGATCATTCTTGAAGATGAGCATGGCTCCGTGAGCGGGACGCAGCAGGCAGCGCTCGATCCGAGCGGAGGATCCATTTATCTGGGCAGCGGCCAGGTTCTCGGCACCGGCAACTTCGTGCAGAACCAACAGATTCTGTTCGGCCGACCGGCGTTCGGCGATTCGCCGGGCGTTGTGTACTCCTACGACTCAAATCGGGTGAGGGCGTACGAGACGGCGAATTACCGCCAGATCGGCGATCGACTGCTTACGACCACGTTTTCGTCGGTTTCTCAGTTCCTGATATTGCCCGGCGGCAACGGATGGATCGTGGCGGGAGACAGCAAACTGGCTGTCCGCACCGACAGTCAGTTCTGCACCGCGGCGCCGCCCCTGCCGGATCAGCCGGCTCCGGCCAATTCACTACAGAATGTGACCGTCGGCACTTCACTTCAGTGGCGCGATACGGGTTCAGGATGTCTGACTCATTACGATGTCTATTTCGGCGACAGCAATCCGCCGTCGCAGTTGTTGAGCGATGACGGCGATTTTCCGGTATGCACGCCGCCGCTGCTGCAACCCGAAACGACTTACTTCTGGCGCGTCGTCGCAAGCAACGACATCGGCACGACACAGGGGCCGGTGTGGTCATTCCGGACCGGCCGTTGTCCGATTCCAACCGCGCCGACCGATGTCAGTGTTCCCTTCACTACCGATCCGTGGGACGCCGTTGTGGATGCGCAGCGCCGCCTCATCTATGTCAGCCTTCCGCTGCAAAATGAGCTGGCCATCGTCTCAAGCCAAACCCTTCAGGTTGTCAGGCGATTGCACATGGCGCCGGGGCCGCGCGGTTTGGACATCAGCCTGGATGGCACCCGGCTCTTCATTGCTCGGAATGGCGCAACCGGCGTGACGGTTCTGAATCTCGAAACGCTGGCACAGACACACATCAGCGCCGGGCCGCTGATTGAGGACTATCACACATGGGATGTCATCGAAGCCCAGCCCAACCGGTTGTTCGTGTCGGCGAGCCCGGGAAGCGGCGGTTTCGCGAAGATTGTTCAGATCTTGCTGAACCAGGGGAACGCTGTGTCGGTGGTGGCGAGCAACCGGATCATCCGGGCCAGTCCCACCTTTGAAGTCGGCCCTCAACAGACATCGCTTTATGTCAGTGAGGGATTCAGCCCCAATTCGCTGTATCGGCTCGATCTGCAGCACGTGCTTGCGCCGATCGTGGCGGAAGACGATCACGGAGCGGTGAGCGGCACCAGCCTGTTTCAGCCGACACCGGACGGCGTGTCCGTCGTGCTCTCGTCGGGACAGGTGCTGAACGCGCAGACGCTCGACGTCGTGTCATCCATTCAAGCCGGCATTCCCCGCCTCGGATCTTCACCGTCGGTGCTGTGGACCGCGACGGCGCCGAATTTCATCCGGCGATACGGCCTTCCGGGATTCTCGCTGATCGATTCGATGTCGATTCCGAATTCCATTTCGACGTTGAGACAGTTTCGGGTCTTGCCGCAGGATGCGGGCATCATCGCCATCGGCAGTTCGAAGCTGATCTACCATGGGTACGAGGCGCTGCCTTCGATCGCGACCCTGATCTCGCCGGAAAACGGAGCCACCGAATCACCGCTCAACACCCAGCTTTCCTGGAGCGACGGAGACAATGGCTGCGTTCCGGCCCGATTTGACGTCTATTTTGGCGTCACGAATCCGCCGACGAATTTGCTTTGCTCGAACACCCAGTTGACGACCTGCAATCCGGGGCCGCTCAATTACAACGCGACCTACTACTGGCAGGTCATTGCGCGAAACTCTGGCGGCGCCAACCCCGGTCCGGTCTGGCAATTCGACACCGAGGCTTGCGCCGTTCCGCAGGCGCCCCATTCGCCGGTGCCGGCCCACCTCGCCACGCAGGTGCTTCCGTCGACGTCGCTGATGTGGAACGCGGCGCCGCTGGGGTCGTCCTTGTCGGACTCAACCAGTGTGTCGCTGCACGATCGAAGCGGCATGAACTCGAGCTGCACAACAAGCTATAGTGTCTATTTCGGCACATCAAGTCCGCCGGCCAATCTGATTTGCAGCGGGATCTCAGCGCCGTCGTGCGACCCCGGGCCGTTGGCTTCGGCGACAACCTATTATTGGCGCGTGGTCTCATCGACGCCCGTCGGCGACACCAGCGGTCCGATCTGGTCATTCACGACCATAGGCGACTTCAGATACGGGCTCGTTGTCCGATCGACGCCGTCGACGCACGAACGCGGCGCCCTGCCCGGATCGATCGGCACTTGCATCGGAAAAACCAAGTCGTTTGTAGTCGAATACTGGGCGACCGACAGCGGTGAATTGAATTCGGGCGTCGCCTGTGCGTTCGCCGACCTGTCCTACCCGACGAATGTCTCGTTGCAGTCCATACAGTATGCGGGCGCGTTTTCGCTTCTTCATTCCGGCACGGATAACGGCGCCGGTCTTGTGAATGAACTCGGCGGGTGTTCTCTGACCGCCGGGCTGGGCGTGAACGAGTGGGCGAAGGTGGCCACGCTTCATTTTCGTGCAGACGAGTGCGCCGATCCGATCGCGTTTCAACTGTCGCCTGCGGCCGCGGAGTCATCGGCCCACGGGCGAGGCCTGGTTCCGGCAGCGGACATCGAGTACGGCGCGGCCGCATCCTGCGTCAATGAAGCATGCATTTACGATCTGAATCTCGACGGCAATATCAATCAGTCCGACCTCGATCAGTTTGTCGCGTGTTTCAATTGCGCGCCGGCCCAGGGTTGCTGGCCATCCGGTTGCAGCGAGGCGGATTTCGACTGCAGCGGGACGGTCGGCGGCGGAGATTTCGGCTGGCTTTCGGGCGCATACGCCTCGGCATGTGGAAGCCTGAACTCCGTGCAGCTTCCGCCGTGCAGGCGGTGCGCGGTCGGCGGCGGCCTCATTGACGAAGGCGCGAGCCTGCCGCTGCAGGTGGCATGGCGCGTTTCGCGCCCGGGCAAGGGCGGCTCGGCGGCGGACAGCCCGTCGCTTCGATCGGTTGATGAAGCCGTCGCCAATCAGCCAGGGCGGCTTGATGTGTGGGTGCGTGATCCCTCATCCTACGGCAACGGGATTGCCGCCGCATATCTGCGCCTCGGGGGCTCGAACATGATGTGGAACGCCGCAAGCGCCGCAATCGACGAACGATTCTCGCTCATGCAGTTGGTGCGGCCGTCACCCGACGGCTCGCTCACCGTCGGCGGGGCAACGCTGGATCAGGGGGTCGGGCGGGGCGAATGGGTGCTGCTGGCGAGCATACCGTTGTCGGATGGCGCGTCATCTTCGCCGGACAATGAACTTGACATCTCCATCGCCGCGGAGGGGATTGGGCGCGTCGCGGAAGGCGACGTCGCGGCGCTGGAGTTCGTTCCGTTTGAACTTTCAGGCTTGGGGCAGGCTGTTCGGACCGAGGGTCCTTGAAACACCTGACGAAGGTCGGCGCTCGGGTGAGAAGACGATTCCGTCCGCGGAGCGGCGCGTCACTGTTTCGCAAGGTTGCTCTGGAGAAATAATGCGGTGCGGCCATTGCAGCGTGAATTGACTGTGTGCGCAAGACTGATCAGTTTTGTGCGTCGCGCCGGCAGGGCTGGCCGGGGGCGATTTGGTGGAGCTTGAGGGTCAGTGAGAATTGGGGTCCGCGACGTGGAAGGGAATGGGGCGGGAAGGTGTAGCCGGTCAGTCGTTTGCGTCGCGAAAAGCCGTGGGTGTCACCGCTTGATCTGTTTGTCCGAGCGGCGTGATCGGAAAATGCAGATCAACGCCACGACATTGATGAGCGCCATGCTGAAGTACAAGAACCGCGGAAAGGGAAATCCCGGCAGGGCCATTCCGAGCAATAGCAAGCTGAGGGTTCCGATGTAACCGACGCGGAACAGGAAACTGTCAGCCAGGTGCTGAGTCTTCATGCGGTCATTGTATCGCTTTTGTCGATTGCTTTGCCCGTGGATGGCATTCATGTCGCGCGCATGTCCCGGGGCATCCTATCTCACGCGGGAAGATGGCTGAACGACGCACGCAGGAATGGATTCCTGCGAAGGTGGGTGCGAGAAGGGATTCTCGCACCGGCGGCTGTGTGCGCAAAACTGCTCAGTTTTGTGCATCGCACAGGCAGGGTTTGTGCCGGAGTGGGTTGCACATGCGAGTCAGTGAGATCGGGTGAATTCAAGACGAATTGTGCGGGCGTCGTCTCCTGGCCCAAAGGCTTCGTATGGTACAGATCTCGCTCATGGCCGCGGTGCTCGGCCTACTGCGTTGCGTAAATGCAATATCGCGTTGAACCCAACAAGTCCTGTCGAACATTCAAATAGAGTGAGTAGGCCCAGCAACACAAAAAAGCCGCTCGCCATCCACGTGCTGTCAGACAGCCAATCTATTATGCCGCATGCCATAAGGCATACAAAGGTGACAATGCACATCATGTGCGCGACGGAAGCAGCGCGGCTGCGAACATGCATGAACAGTAAATAACAAAGAAGATGAAATCCAACAAATGCAACCAATGCCGATGCGCAGCCAATTGACACGAAATAGTGCGAAGGCGGCAATGGCGATGCATAGAAGATGGATGCCACATAGATACAATTTGAGGCACCAGCAATTGCGGCGCATAGCGGCAGCGACAAACATATCCACAAGTGCTTCTTGACACGAAATGTACGTCGATAAGCTTCTGCGGCGAAACCAATGGCTAGGGCGGAAAGTAGCGACCAAGAAATGGTGTTCGTGAATTGCGCATTTTGCGACATAGGCGACACAATCACGCTATAGACGGTCACTGCGACTGCGAAAAACTGAGCTGTCGTCCATGAAGCGACTGCAATCAAGAAAGTGCCCAAAGCCCCATCAATCATCGCCAATCGCGTTGGGTCGATTGATGCCGATGTCGCATGGCCGCATTCGGGGCACTTTTCGCCGGCGAACTCCAGATCGAGGAGGTACATGCACGCGATGCATGGGACGATCGTGTTTGTACCAGGTATGGTGCGGTAGGGAGTTGTCAAGTCAAGGCACTTGTCCATATCGCGGCACTACCTTCTGTCGCGAACACCCTATTTACGGGTACGGTCAATCGTATGTGCGTTTTCGTCGCCGTAGAATTCCTTGGATTCCAGCACATTCGCGGCGGAATATACGATGACGATTGCGGAACAGGACACGGGTGATTGCCAGCTTTCAATCTTTCTTGGCTCTCCGTAAAAAGCTCTGCGATCAAGTTCATTTTTTGGTTTTCCGAGTTGCCTTTCGACGTCAACCCTGCTCATTCCGATCTTGATGGAGTCAAACAACTGCCTATCAGTCATCGCGCGCTCTTGTCCCTTGGCGGCGGCTTGACCGCCTTCCTGGGGCTTTCGAGCCGCCGGGGGATTCAGCAGTGGGCGCGTGTCGTTTTCCTGTTCGATGGGCGTCAGATCGAGTTCCTCGAACAGCACGGCCGGCGCGACGATGGTCGTTCCCATGCCGCCGGCTTCGGAATTGAGCACGTTCGGCGTCTTGCCGGCGGCGATGATCTTCTTTAGGGCCTTCATGTTCACGTCGCCGAATTCGCAGCCGCGCACCGGCTCTTCGTGTCCGTCGTCGACGAATACCTTGTAGGCCAGAATCGGATCACCCAGTTGTCCGCCGCGGGCGAATCCGCCGCCTCCGAATTCACCGCCTCCGCCGCCACGTCCGCGCCGGACCATGCGTGCGAGCATCTCGGCCCGCCCGCCGCCCGTCCCCTCGAGGGCCGTGACACGGATGCCATAGGCCAAGCCGGCATCTTTTGCCGCTTCGATCAATGCTTCCTTCAGTTCGGCGTCGGAAAGCCCCTTGTTGTCTTCGATGACGAGACAGCCGATCTCGGGGCGCGGCGATGCGCCGCCACCGCCGCGTCGGCCATGTCCGTTTGAACCGGTCAGTTTCTTGTTCGGCGTTCGCGACATGCAGAGGTCCTTGAGCACGCCGTTCACCACAATGTCCACGCGTCTGGCCGCGACACCCTCGTCGTCGAACAGATAATGGCCTGCCACGGAGGTCTCGCCGATGGTCTTCATCGTCGGATCGTCAAACACCTGGAACGTTTTTGGAAGGATCCGTTGACCAAACTGGCGCTCAAGGGCCTCGGCTCCGGCCATGGCGCGGCGCTGCATACCGACGGGTTCGGAGCGTCCCACGACGCCGTTTACCAGCAGGGATCGGAACGCCTGCGGCGCGGCCCGCCCGTCGATCAGGACGGGGCCGCTGTAATCATCCAGTACGGGCGCATCCATCGCGGCGGTCAGATTGGCGACCATCGTCTCGATGTCCGCGGCAACCTTTTCCATCGGCGGAAGATCGGCCGGCGTGAGGCCGACATAGGTCAGCCGATCGGAGAGTTGCATGCCGTCTTCGGCCTGGCCCGAGGCAGTCATCGAGAGGACGACGCTGGTCTCGGGCTTGCGCAGCCGGGTTCCCTCGGAATTGAGGATGTAGGCATTGGACAATCGCACGACAAGCTGCACGCCGGAGTCCTGAATGCGGGGGAATCGCTTGAATTGCGACGAGAGTTGCTGGACGTTCTGTTCCCACGCCGCACGATCGAACACCAGGCTCGCCGGCGCGCCGATCTCGGTGACGGCGGGGAGCTTGGTGAAGTCGTCGGGCCGGTCGGTGACGTTTCGCTCCTTCATGTAGGCGCGCTTTCGGGCCAATGTCTCGGCGGCTTGTTTGTAGTCGACATCCACCACCGCCCAGATGGCCTCGCGGATGGCAAGCGGACTGTCGTCAACGGGCAGCGGCGCAGCGCCACCGCGGGCGGCAGGCGCGCGGCCACCGCCTCCCCGTCGACCACCGCCGGGACGTCCGCCCCCGCCGCCGGCAAAGTTCGTGTTGTCGAGTTTGTAATCGCCGGCGCGGACGTCGCTGGAAAACACCCGCCGCCGATTGCGATCTGAGGATACGAGCGCCCCGTGCGCCGCGGCAATGCGGTAAGTCAGGTTGTCGTCGACGTTGAATTGCATGAAGTAGGGCTTGCCCAGGTCTGCCATATGCAGCGTCATGGAACGGGCCAGCTCTTCTTCGCAGGCCTTCATCAGCACGTCGCTGCCGGGCAGGGTTTCCGGGTCCGCGGCGCGCAATGAAGTCGCCGTCAGTGCATTCGCAAGAACCGCAATGAGAATCAAGTTCTTTGTCATATTTCACGCTCCTGTATTGCCGGGAGGTGTGGGGATTTCGATTTCCGTGGTGTCTTTGCCGGGATCGGCGATCGGCGGCGGCAGGATGGGGAGCTTGTCCTGCGATTTCTGTCGCTTTTCAATTTCGATCTGCGACACCAGCACGCTCGGCGCCACGGCGGACACCGGAACCCAGCCGGATTCGGCGCCGCAGGTGCCGTTGAAGACCGACTGATCGTCGCCGGCGGCGATGATCTTGGAAAAACAGGCGAGGGGCGTGCCGACGATGTCGACGCCGCGAACCAGTTCGTCCTTTCGGCCATCGGCGAAGATGCGATAGACCACGACGGGCAAAACCTTGAAGGCCTGGGGGCCGCTTCGACCGGTCAGGGTGAAACCGCCGGTGATGTCCTCGAAGAGCAGGCCGTAGGGTTTGTCCTGCTTCTTGCATTCCTCGATCAGCATTTCCCGGAGTTTGGCAAACGGCACGGGGTTGGAGGTGTCGACGATGAGATTACCCTGACGCGAAACAATGGCCTGGCCTGCTTCATGGCGGCCATGTCCGTTGGATTTCGGGAAGGAGGCGACCGGCGAGCGCGACAGCAGGAAGGTTTTGAGGATGCCGTTTTCGACCAGTCGAACATCCTGCGCGGGAACGCCCTCGTCGTCGTACTTGTAGTAGCCGCGCAGATCTTCATTGCCATACTTCAATCGCGTCGGATCGTCGTGCACCGACAGGAACTCGGGCAGCACCGGCTGTCCGATCATTTTTGTGAACGTCTGGCCCTCTTCCGAGTTCTTCTGGCGATGGCCCTCGATGCGATGGCCGAAGATCTCATGGAAGAACACGCCGCTGGCGCGATTCAGCAGGATGGCCGGCCCGGTGTACGGCTCCACCAGCGGGGCCGAGCGGAGGGCCAGGGTCTGATCGATCACCTTCTGCAGCGCTTCGGTGATCTGGGCCTGCGTGGGGAGGCGGTCTTCAGATGAGACGCTGAAGATGAAGTTCTGGCTCAACTCCATGCCGTCTTCGGCCTTGGTTGCGGCGGACACAACGACCCGGAGCAGTTTGCGACCGGTCTGAAGCCGCGTGCCCTCGCTCGAGACCATGGTGCGGTTTTCCACCGTGGCGGCCAGAGAGACGCCGGAGTTGTAGATGAGCGGGTACTTCATGCAGAGCAGCGAGGCGGCGCGAAGCGTGTCGGCCCAGGCTTTGCGATCGATGTTGAGCGTGACTTCGGGTTCGCTGTACACACTGGGCTCTTCGCGGGAGAAGTCAGGCGATTTGTCCTCTTCTTCGACGCGGGTCTTGAGATTGGTCTTGACCTGCTGGTAGCGGCGGACGGCGGATTTGAATTCGCGATCGGTGGCGAGCCAGAGGGCCTGGCGGATCGCATCGGCGTCGTCGTTGAGACAAATGGATGAATCGAGAGCGCCCAGCAGGTCGGCGATATCGGGTGCAAAGCCGCCGCCGCGGATCTGGTGGGTGTTGTCGAGGGCGTAATCGCCGACGCGAAGGTCGACGTCAAGCCGGCGGTCCCGCGTGTCGACATCGTTCATCAATGCGCCCAGTCGTGCATTGATGGCCACGTTCCGCGTGTCGGTCACGATGTAGGCGAGGTAGTAGGGTTTGGCGCCGTCGGGCATGGCGAGGTGTTTCATCGAGTAGTCGATTTCGTCGGCCAGGATTTTGGGAAGGCGACCTGTGGCCGCAGGGGCTGCAATGCCCGCGGTGGAGGGTTTGTTCTCCGTTGCGGACGTGTCGGGTGAATCGGCGCGGGTGACGGCGGGCGCGAGCGTTGCCAGCAGCGATGCGAGGCAGGCAGCGGCAATGCGCGATCGCGGTGATTTTCTCAAGGTGCACATGATCTGAACCTCACAACGTGAAGGGCGGGGTCAGGCTGGCGTCACCCTCGTCGCCGCCCGGATGGGGCGCAGTATAACCGTGGCGGAAACCCGGTGAATTGGCCTGAAAGACCGACCCGGACCGTGGGCGTCTATATCAAGTTGTTGGAGTCCATTCGCGCGTGGGAAGTGGGCCGAACGACGAACGCAGGAACGGATTCCTGCGAAGGCAGACAAATCGCCGCCGACATCCTGCTCGACCGGCCAAACCGAATCGAGCCGCGGGCGGTGAAACGGCGGCCGAAAAGCTACAGGAGACTGACCCAACCAAGAGCCGAAGCGAAGCAAATAGAATATTTTATAAATGGCTAATTACAAGCCATTCGTGGCTGTGCCGATTTATTCGACTGACGGGCTCTCAATCGCTCATGAGGATTTCGAGAAACTCCGGAATATCCTCCGCTCCGACCACTCCGTTAGAGTCCAGGTCCGCTGAACAAACATTGGAAGGGCCGGGCGTGGATGCTCCGAGTATCGCGACGAACGCCTGAATATCGTTTCCCGTAATCTGCCCATCGCTGTCCACATCGCCTGGAGTGATCTGAATCGGCGAAATTGCTATCGATGCGCTTATTGCACTGCCGCAAGCGTTGATTGCGGAACAACGCACCGGGACTGCGCTCTCGCATCCATAAAGATAGACCATTGTTGCATTCTCTTGCGGCCGGTCAGCGTGTATGGCGCCTCCACAGGGTAATGAAATGGCATTCGCGGTTAGGTTGTGCCAGATGTCGCCGTGAGAGTAAAACTGCCATTGGTAGGCAATCGGCTGAATCCCTACCGCCATGATGCTCAAGGCCGTTGAGGATCCGTTGCACAGTTGCTGGGATGTTGGCTGACCGATGACGTTCGGCCCCTGTGAATCCGTCCAGCGACGTCCGGAACCCATGGAGCTCCCGACCAGGATATTCCCGTTCTGCAATCCAATAGCGGTAAGGACATTTGGACTTGATGGAAATCCGGGCATGGACAGCCATCCGCCGCTTCCATTGAACCGGCGCGGTGCGGACGTTCCGGCGGCAAAAATCTCACCGCTCGGAAAAGTTACCACGCATTTCATTGTCCCGGTAATCGTTCCCGGCGCAATAGCGCTCCAGGATTCGCCGTCCCAACGCGCAACCTTGCTCATGGGGTTGCCGGCGGACGAAGTGAAATCACCCACAGCAATGAGGTCGCCATTTGGAACGATCCCAATCCCCCTTACGGTACTGTTGAGTCCAGCGCCCACTTGTGCCCAACTGGAACCGGTCCATATGGCAATTCGCTGCGTGAAATTGCCTCCGGCAAGCAAGTTGCCCTGATGGTCCAGGGCCAAGTCAAACACCACCGAGCCAAATCCGTTCGCCATAGAATACCAGGCGCTGCCGTCCCAGCGGGCAACAAATCCAAATGGATAGGCCGTTGACCAGGAAAAATTTCCGCCGGCCACGATATCGCCATTCAGCATCTCCTGAATGGCAAAGACTTCGGCTGGAAACCCCGCCCCCAATGCTGACCATGTATTGCCGTCCCAAATGGCGATTCGGTTTGCAGGAACGCCGCCCGCGGATGTGAATGACCCCCCGGCTACAATGTGACCGGATTGCAACACCGCAATATCGCTTACAGAACTGTTCAGGCCGGTCAGTCCACTGCCCAATGTCGACCACGTCGAAGTGGCTGGGTGAAAGACCGCGATATTGTTGGCTGCAATTCCACCGGCGGTTGCAAAAACCCCTCCAACAAGAATGTCGCCATTGGGCATTTCGACCAGTGCAGCGATTGTTCCAACTACAGTCGAAATAGGGTGATTGGCGTCCCACTGGCCTTCGCACTGCTGCGACATCGCTGATTGAGTCGAAACGAGCAGCAGTCCGAGAATCGCCGGCACGGTCAGCCACGAGGAGGTGGAGTGCGTTCTAAATCGCTTACTCATGTGAGTGACTATATGGATAAATAGGGACAACCACAACATTTTCTCATAGCTTCTTGTCTTTTTGTGCCTTCCTCGGCCTCCCGGGCGGCAGTGGACGCAGGCGGCGTCCGACCGGCACCTCCACCTTGGCGATGAACCGGTCGGTTCCCAGTGGGCGGCCGGTCCAGGTCGAGGCCCGATACGACTTGCAGAACGTCTTGTCGTCCGCATGGACCAGCTCCTTCCGCCAGTTCAACCGTCTTTGTCGCCTGCCTCCAAGCCTTGAGATCCAGCAAATCAGACGTCGCCGCACCGTCCACAGGGGCTGCGGCGCTGGATCACGGATGTAGCCATGCCCGAGGGACCATTCTTGCCCGCACCGGGTTCCGCTCAATATACACACGCGTCGGTCAAAAGTGAATCTCATCGAGGCGGAAAGAAAAATAATCGCCCCGGTTGGGATCGTCCGGGGGTAGGGGAGATGGATGCCTCGGGGGTCAACCCGTCCCATCCGGGACGGTGGACCGTTCCCGGGTGCGCTGGGACCCACCGTTGAAACGGTGGGCTATTCTCACGCGCGTCCCTGCCGGGACGGGGGCTCCGCAATGCTTGTCGTTTTCTCGCCGCATTCAGAGCAGACGCCGCTGGTGTTGCCCGCGAGGTTGTAGCCGCAGCGCAGGCAGCAGCCCGGCTGGGTTCGCCGCCGGTCGCGACGCCACAGCCATGCTGTTGGGATGGCGGCGGGGAACAGCAGGGGCCAGAACGGAATGTTGATTTCGCGCACGTTATTGAAGAGCGGCGTACCAGTACTAGTCGGAGGCAATTCGATCCCGAAGCCGATTGAGCTGTTTTTCTCAACCGCGGCCTGAGAAAACACGCTAGCAGCGTAATCCGCGAATCCGAGACAGATCACACCGCGCGAAACGGCAAGATAACAATGATTGCCGAGGAGGGTCTGAGCTTTGAAAAATAGACTGGCCACCCTCACGGGCAGGATGACGAGCGATAACCCAGCCGCGGTCCATTTGAGGGTGCGGCGGGCGCGGGAAGGTCGATGCATATTGACATTCTACCCGATTGCAGATGGCCGATTCGCTTCGGCGATTTTCTCCCCGCATTCCGAACAGACCCCGCTGGTGTTGCCGGTGAGGTTGTAGCCGCAGCGCAGACAGAAGCCGGGACGGATGCGCCGCCGGTCGCGATAGAAAAGGTAAAAGGCGGGCAGCAATAGCGCTGCGAGAATGATCTCAATCGAGAGTCGGATTTCCAAGCCGGAGTTTCCGTTCATCCACGGATAGGCGCGGGAAATGGACGGTGTGCGAATCCCTATTCGCAGCGACTCTTCTTTCCAGGTTGACAATACGCGTGGCGATCCAAGGCACGAACGATCCCAGTGCTCGATGACAACGACGCGTCGTTCAAGGGATACTTCAGTCCTGTCAGACAATTCGATGTGTGCGCCGTTTTGAGTGCTCCAACACCATAGGCAGGCGATCGCCAAGGGCGGGCCGAGTGCCGCCCATTTGGCAAGGCTGCGCATTCTTGACGAACGGTGCATCGTTCAATTCTAACAGCATGACCGGCTCGCTCATGCTTGGGGGCTTTGACTGGACTATTGATTACCGGCTCGGACTCGCACTGCTTGAAGCAGTGGCACACCATGATCCACTCATTTGGTAACCGATTAGGAGTGGGCTCACGCGTTGTGTAAATGCCATGCGCTGGGAAGGGCACGGGCGAGTATCGATGCACCGGGTCGACGCACCGCTCGCAGAGCGGTGGCACACCCGATCGGGCACCCATGTGAGTGCCGATGGGGACAATCCGCTAGTTCGGCATTAGCGGTTCGGGTTGGTTGTTGGGGGAATGGGGCGCGGTCTGGTCGACGGGGGCCAGCGGGGCGGGCTGGTTGGCGGCCGGGTCGACGGATGGCGGTTCGTGGATGGTGACGACGTCGGGCGGGTCGATTTCGCCGGGCTTCACGTTGCGATAGTCGTGGTCCATGCGGCCAAAGGTCTGCTTGCTGAGGCGGCCGTCGCTGGCCTGGAGTTTGCCGGGCCAGTCGACGATGGCGCTGGCGGGGAAACCGGCGACGTTGAGCAGCAGCCGGGCCGGGCCATAGGCGATGTGCAGGTAGTCCACGCTGTTGACGGCGAACTTGGTGTCGATGACGTCGCGGTCGCCGGGCGTGGTGGGGTCGTTGCCCTTGTCATTGAAAGGGTCGGAGAACCACTCGGGCCAGTGCGTCGTTTCGCCGGTGGCGTAGGTGAACTGGGCCGGGGTCTCGCCGCGGGTGCGGGGTGGGGACGACGGCGATTTCTCGTAGATCTCCGCGTTGGTCGTCGTCATGTCGGCGTCGACGACCTCGCTGGAGTCTTTCCACGGGTTGTTGAGTTGGTTGTTGCAGGCCGACAGGGGCAGAAGCACGAAGACGGCCAGGGCGCAGATTTTGCGCCCGGCGGCAGTGAAGGTTCGATCAACCGTCGTGGACGCTTTCGATGGCATAGTTCGGGGCTTCCTGAGTGATGACGATGTGGTGCGGGTGGCTTTCGACCACGCCGGCCGAGGTGACGCGGATGAAGCGTGCATCGTGCCGCAGGGCCTGGATTGTCGGCGTTCCGCAGTAGCCCATGCCGGCGCGGATGCCGCCGACGAGCTGGTAGGCCAGTTCGGCGAGGCGTCCACGGTAGGGCACGCGGCCCTCGACGCCTTCGGGCACGAGTTTGTCACGCTTGGATTCGTCACCCTGACTATATCGGTCAGCACTCCCCTGAACCATTGCCCCGAGAGAGCCCATGCCCCGGTATTCCTTGAATCGGCGGCCCTTCCAGTGCACCAAAGCCCCCGGGGCCTCGTCCAGACCGGCAAAAAGCGACCCGATCATGACGCTGCTGGCGCCGGCCGCGAGCGCCTTGGTGATGTCGCCGGAGTAACGGACGCCGCCGTCGGCGATGACGGGGATGCCGGCATCGGTGGCGACGGAGACGACGTTCATGATGGCCGTGATCTGCGGCACGCCGACGCCGGAGACGACGCGGGTGGTGCAAATACTGCCGGGTCCGATGCCGACCTTGACGGCGTCGACGCCGGCGTCGATCAGATCGCGAGCGGCCTCGGCGGTGGCGATGTTGCCGGCGACGATGTCGATGTCGAACTTCTTGCGCAGTGCGCGCACGGTCTCAAGGACGTTGTCGCTGTGACCGTGGGCGGTGTCGACCACGATGACGTCGAGACCTTCGGCGATGAGGGCCTCGGCGCGGTCGTAGTCGTGGACCCCGACGGCGGCGCCGACGCGGAGGCGGCCGCGGGCGTCGCGTGAGCTGTCGGGGAACTGGCGATTTTTATCGATGTCTTTGATGGTGATGAGGCCGGCGAGGTGGTATTTGTCGTCGACCAGCAGCAGTTTCTCGACCTTGCGATGCTGGAGGATCTTGTCGGCCTCGTCGAGCGTGGTGTTGGGCGGGGCGGTGACGAGGTTGTCGGCCGTCATCACGTCGGCGACGCGCTTGTGTTTCTCCTCGATGAACTTCAAATCGCGCCGGGTGAGGATGCCGACGAGCTTGTTGTTGTCGTCGGTGATGGGCACGCCGGAGATGTTGTGCAGGCGCATCAGTTCGACGGCGCGCTCGACGGGGTCGGTCGGGCGAAGGGTGACGGGGTCGAGGATGACGCCGTGGGCGCTTCGTTTCACTTTCTCGACCTCGCGGCGCTGGGCCTCGATGCTGAGGTTTTTGTGAATGATGCTGATGCCGCCTTCCTGGGCGAGGGCGATGGCGAGGCTGGCTTCGGTGACGGTGTCCATGGGCGCGGACACCAGCGGGATGTTGATGGTGATGTTGCGGGTGAGGTGGGTTCGGACGTCGCAGTCCTTGGGCACGACCGAGGAGCGGGCGGGGACGAGGAGGACGTCGTCGAAGGTGATGCCTTCACCGATGATTTTGTCGCGGTTGATTTTATCAAGCATGGAGCCGGGGCCTCGCGGGTTCAGGCTGGGTGGAGAGCCTTTGGGGGAGTGTAAGGGAAGAATGTCGAATTGCGAATAGCGAATTGCGAAAGGATGGCGGGCGTGAATCGAATGGGCTGCGTGATGTGCATGCAGGCCCGGTCTGGTAGCGGATGTGGCCGTCCGCTGTTGCAACCCCTTCATTTGCAAGCCAAACCTTTTGCATTAACGATCTTTCCCTGGCCGGCCCAGATTGGTGCCAGCGATGGTTGGCGGAGATCAAGTGTCGGCGAAAGGTTTCCGGATGTCCGGGTTGAGTGAATGGAGGGGGTGCGTCGTGGGAGAGGTGGGGTTGGAACTGGACCGAACCGGGATTCCTGGTGGATGGTTCATCGGCGCAATGACCGCGAGCGCTTGAAGGCGGCCGGGGCTGTGATACAATACAGCGTCGGGTGTATTACAAGGAGTCCATCGATGCGAAGTGTGCGATTGGGACAGGAGCTTGAGGCGCGGCTTGAAGAGGCGTCGCAGATCACAGGGGAGCCCGTGTCGGAGATTATTCGCGAAGCCGTGCGGCGCAGGTGCGATGAGGTTCTCGGCGGACGGCTCGATCGACGACTCGCGGACGTCATCGGCGTGGTGTCGGCCGGGGGCAACTCGCGGAAGACCGGGCGAACCTTTTCAGAACTGCTGCAACGAAAGGACGCCGCAAAGCGCAAGGGGAAGCGGTCCCGCCGAGGAAGGGCCCGATGATTCTCACGGACACCGGGCCGATCGTGGCGATCATGGATCGTGCGGATGAGGACCATAAGTTATGCGTGGCCGCATTGTCGGGTTTGCGCGGCCCGATGACGACGACCTGGCCGGCACTGACGGAGGCGATGCATCTGATTGGGGCAAGGGCCGGCTGGAAGGCACAGGATACGCTGCTGGGGCTGGTGAATCGCGGAGATGTCGTTCTCAAGGATTTGGAGTCGGCTGAGGTCGACCGTTGTCGCGAATTGATGTCCAAGTATAAGAGCCTGCCGATGGACTTGTCCGATGCATCGCTTGTTGTGCTCGCTGAGCGGCTTCGAACGCGACGCATTTTCACGCTTGATTCGGACTTTCGCGTGTACCGTGTTCAGGGTCGCCAGGGTTTTGAGATCGTGCCCGCGATCTAGTCATTATTAAATAACAGCTGAAATCGCTAACCCCGGTATCCCTCGAAAGTGGCAGTCGTTGCGGGTGTGGAGCGTCTGGCCATGGGTCATCGTCACGGCGGCGATGAGGGCGTCCATGTCGCCGGCGGGACGACCTGTGCGGCGCAGGGTTGCTTGAATCTGTCCATAAACGCGCCCGGATGCCTCGTCGAATTCGAGGATCTGAAATGGCCGCAGCAGCTTGTCGATTCGGGTCTGCTCACCTCGTGGATCGGACGAGAGTTCGGCGCCCACGTACAGCTCAGCAACGTTAAAGCGCGTCGTCATGATCGCTTCGCCACTCGCTAAAAGCGCTCGTAGGAGCATCTGGGCCTGGAGCGTTCGTTGAGCCGGCTTCCGGCGAAGAAGATCGATCAGAAGGTTGGTGTCCAATACCGCCAATCAGCGTCTCCGGCGGCTGCGTTTGTGGCGGGTTGCGACATGGCGCTCCACTGCGTCGGCGGTTTCGTCGCTCAGCCCGCTTTCGCGCACACTCTTGAGCCAGGCGTCGAGGTCAAACGGCTCTGGGACGACGCGCTTGATGATTTCGCTGAAACTCTCATTGCCCCGGCGGGCCCGGGAGAGTCGGCGGTGCGCCTCGAGGTCAATCGAGATCGTCTTTGTGGCCATGTTCAGCTCCATGCATGTACATGCATGCATTCTAGAATCCTCAATGATCGATTGTCAACGCGTTCGTAAAGGCGCAGGTTATCGGTTCGCTTATGATGGTGGGATGAAGCCACCAACAAGTTGTCGAGGTTTCTGAATGGCCGTTAATCAATCCCCCATGTACCAGAAGGCCGAGGAGCGGTATCGCTCGGCTTCGTCGTCCGCCGACAAGCTGGCGGCGCTGGAGGAGATGTTTCGCCTGGTGCCCAAGCACAAGGCGAGCGAGAAGCTCCAGTCGCAGATCAAGCAGAAGATCAAGACGTTGCGTGAAGAGTCGGCGAAGGAGGCGTCGCGCGGGAGCAAGGGGGCGCATGATCCATATGCCGTGCCCAAGCAGGGGGCCGGGCAGGTGCGGCTGCTGGGCGAGGCGAACGTCGGCAAATCAGCGATTGTCGGGGCGTTGACCAACGCGAAGGTGGTCATTGAGTCGTTTCCGCATTCGACGCACTCGGCCGTGCCGGGCATGGCGCTGGCCGAGGACGTGCCGATTCAGCTTGTCGATATGCCGCCTGTGACGGCCGGGGCGGTGGATGCGATGCTGATTGCATCCTTGCGGTCGGCGGATGCGTTGCTGCTGGTGGTCGATTTGTCGGCGCTCGATCTGCTCGATCAGTTGGAGCGTCCGCTCATCATGCTGCGCGAATCGCGGATGAAGCCGGTTTCAACCGCCGAGATTGAGTTTGGAGAGGACTTTGATGAGGCCGACAACGCGATGCTGCCCAAGCGCGTGCTGGTGGCAGCGAACAAGTGCGATGCGCCCGGCGCGGCCGACAATTTTGACGGATTGAAGGAGCTGTCCGGCTGCGAGTTGAAGATGGTGCCGGTTTCGGCGGAGACGAAGGCGGGCCTGCCGGAGATGATGAATGAGTTGTTCGCCCTGCTGAACGTGATTCGGGTGTATGCGAAGAAGCCGGGCAAGCCGGTGGATAAGTCGTCGCCATTTGTGCTGCCAGTCGGGGGGACGGTGTTTGACATGGCGGCGGGGATTCACAGCGATCTGGCGGAGAAGCTCAAGGGCGCGAGAATCTGGGGCGGTACGGTGCATGACGGTCAGCAAGTCACGGCGGCGCATGTCCTGACGGACAAGAACGTGGTTGAGTTGCATTTCTAGCGGCGATTGTCGACCATGTCGGCATGAACCGAATCGATAATCTCATCAGGGACGTGCTGCCGACGATCACGGCGCTGCGCCACGAAATCCACGCCAATCCCGAACTGGGCTACGAGGAGCGCGAGACCGCGCGGCGGGTGGTGGAGCACTTGCAGAAGCTGCCCAATTTGAAGATCAAGACCGGCGTGGCGAAGACTGGCGTCGTTGCACTGCTCAACGAGGGCAAGCCGGGCAAATGTGTCGCGCTCCGCGCGGACATGGATTGCCTGCCGATCCTGGAAGAAAATGACGTTCCGTATAAATCCAAGGTGCCCGGAAAGATGCACGCCTGCGGACATGACGGACACACGGCCACACTGGTCGGTGCGGCCACCGTGCTTTCCAAGATCGCCGACGAGCTGCCGGGGCAGGTGAAGTTCGTGTTTCAGCCGGCCGAGGAGGGCGGCGGCGGCGGCGAAGTGATGTGCAACGAGGGCGTGCTGGACAATCCCAAGGTCGATGCGATCTTTGCCCTGCATGGCTGGCCGATGCTGGACATGGGCGTCATCGGTGTGCGCGGCGGGCCGAGCCTGGCGGCGACCAACCCGTGGGAGATCACCATTCACGGCGTCGGGGGACACGCGGCCTATCCACACAAGTGCATTGATCCGATCGTGGTGGGGGCACACATCATCACGGCGCTGCAGACCATCGCGTCGCGCTCGACCGACCCGCTGGACAGCGTGGTGGTCACGTGCGGCAAGTTTCACGCGGGCACGGCGGTGAACATCATCGCGCCGACGGCGGAACTGGCCGGCACGATTCGCACCCTGCGACCCGAGACGCGCGTGAAGACCGTCGCGCTGGTGAAGCAGATCGCCGAGCAGACGGCCGCGGCCCTGGGGGCGCGGGCAGACGTTCGCATTCGCGAGGGGTATCCAGCGGTGATCAATGACGAGGCGGCGAGCAATCTGGTTGCCGACGTTGCACGTGAAACGGTCGGCGGGACTCGCGTGGACACGACCGTTCCGCCGAGCATGGGCGGCGAGGATTTCGCGTATTACGCCCAGCGGATTCCCGGCTCATTCTGGCGGCTGGGCGTGGGGACGGGCGAGCCGTCGAAACGCCCGCAACTTCATCAGCCGACGTATAATTTTCCCGACGAGGCGCTGGCCGATGGCGTGCGGATGCACTGTGAGATCGCCCGGCGGTTCCTCATGTCGTAGCGTTCGCCCTCCGCAGCGGACGGAGTCTTTGGGATTTCAATTCGTCGTCCCCCGCGGAGGGGGGACGCTACGCAGGCGAATTCAAACAAACCATGCACCAGATCGACCCCAATTGGGAAGTCAGCGTTGCCGACGTGAAGGCCATGATCGATCGCAAGGAGGATTTCCTGCTGCTGGATGTGCGCCAGCCGCAGGAATTTGCCATTTGTCGCATTAACGGGGCGAGCCTGATCCCGTTGTCGGATCTTGGGGCGCGAATGGAAGAGGTCCTGTCGCTGGCGGACGACCGACCGGTGGTGATTCACTGTCACCACGGAGGGCGGAGTCTGACCGCGGCCGCGGCGTTGAAGAAGGCCGGCATTGCCCATGCGCGGAGCATGGCCGGCGGGATCGACGCGTGGTCGCAGATCGTCGATCCCACCGTGCCGCGGTATTAATCGAGACAGTTGCGTTTCACTGCTCTGTGAGCGATGTGAGTGTGAGGGAATGCACCGCGCGCCATCACCGCTCACAGAGCGGTGGCACACGCTTGCTGAGCAAAGCGCTATCCGTCTGATTTCCACCACTTGCGTGGTGGGTTCTGTGGGCGACAGCGGCGTTCGTCGTCCCCCAAGGAGGGGGGACGCTACGGCACGTCGCCGGTGCGGGTGCCGGTGAAGTCGACGCTGACCTGGGCGGTGACGACGAGGCCGCTGTTCGGCACCACCAGGATCACGACGAGCGTTCGGGCGATTTTGCCGGTTGTCGTCAACGCGGCTTCGTTGAACCCGCCGTCGATGGTGGCCACGGTGAGCGCCGCGCCGCCGCCCTGATCGGAGCCCTGGCTGCCGCCCGAGAGGTCTCCGGCGAAGAGGTATCTCTTGTCAGTCGAATCGTAGAGGCCTTCAAGCATCTTGGTGCTGTCATCGGGGTCGGTCAGCTTCATGGATATGACCGTGGGAAACGTGACGATGACCGAATCGGGCAGGGCCTCGTCGAGTTTGGCGTTCAAGTCGTCGAGCCCATTGTTCCACTGGGTCACGAGGTCGGCGAGGTAGTCCGGATAGTCGGCCGGGTCGAGCGGCGCGAGTTCGGAGGTGCTGGTGCTCTCGTCGGTCTGGCCGTTGTGCGAGCCAGAGTAGGAGAATGTCACTTTCACGGCGCCGCGGGTCAGAGCCCACACGCCGGCGAGTCCGGGTTTGTCGCCGCCGCCACCGCCGGGCATGGTTGGAGGACAGCCGCTGCCCATCAACGGAACAGTTGCCAGTCCGGCAAGGCACAGGGTGAGGCATTTTCGCGTCCAGGAAAATCGGCTCATGGGTTGGCTCCGGTTGATGCGGGCGAGGGCGATTCAAAGCAATGTACGATGCTCCGAGGCGTCGGGCAAGAAATCGGACATCGGCGCGTCCGACAATCGTCCATCTACCAAATGGGGCACGCCGGATTATGTGACGCGCGCGTGCATTGCCGCACACAATTGTCGGCAAGCGTCCATTTTGACGGTTCGTTCACCGAGACTTGGTCGTGCTGAGTCAAAGGCGCGTGGTCGTGCTGGGATGAAATGCCTTGCGCGCGCCGGTGTCGAGTTGAAGAAGCAGTCCGTCGAGCGGATCGACGTCGAGGATGCGACCCGCGTGTTCGATACCGGATTCACTCAGGGTGACGCGCTGGCCGATGTCGTTGCTGAGGCGCTTCCAGGTTTCCCGAATGTCGCTATCAAGTCGTCTGTCGCTTTCTGAAAGACAGTGATCGAGCCGCGACAGGATCGCGCGGGCGATGGTTGCGCGATCGACCGGTCGGGCGCTTTCGATGTCGAGGCTGGTGGCGGGTCGGGCCAGACCGGGCGGGAAGTGGGCGGGCTGTTGCAGACAATTGACGCCGATGCCCATGGCCGTGGCGAGGAGTCCGCTCGACCAGTCGCGGGTTTCGATGAGAATGCCGACGAGTTTGCGATCTTTCACGTAAAGGTCGTTCGGCCAGCGAATCACGGGTTCGACATCGGTGGAATTGCGAATGGCCTCGGCGACGGCGATGGCCCCGAGCATGGTGAGTTGCGAGGCCGACTCAATACTGCGTCCGGTCGATCGCTGCTCGACCAGCAGCACCGTGAACAGCAGCGATGCGCCGCGCGGCGATTGCCACTGGCGTCCCAAGCGGCCGCGTCCGGCGGTCTGGTGTTCGGCGAACACGACCGTGCCGTCGGCAGTCAGCCCGTGCTGGCGAAGTTGCTCCAGGGCGTAGGTGTTGGTGCTGTCGATTTCGTCCAACACGATCAAGCGGCGACCGATGCGGCGCACGGTCATGCCGGTCGAGACGGCGTCGGCGGTGAGTCGGTGGGCGGTCACGGCAGGGCATCCAGTCCGACATCGAGGATCGGCGCGGAGTGGGTGATGGCCCCGACGGCGATGCGTTCGACGCCGGTTTCGGCGAGCCTGCGTACGTTCTCCATGCGGGCTTCGCCGCTGGCCTCCAATTCGAGTTTACCGCGCAGGCCGGCGTCGTCGCGCATCTTGACGGCTGCGCGGAGGTTCTCCGGCGTGAAATTGTCGAGCAGGATCACGTCGATGCCGACGACCTTCAGCAATTCGGCGAATTGATCGAGTCCGTCGCACTCGACTTCGACGAACGTCGGTTTGGCGGGCAGCGATGGAATCTGGCAGAGCATCTCAAAGACGGCGTGGGCCAGGCGCGAGACCTGAATGCCGGCGAGGTGGTTGTCCTTGATGAGCACGGCGTCGTAAAGGCCGATGCGGTGGTTGTGTCCCCCGCCGACGCGCACGGCGTATTTTTCGAGATCGCGCAGGCCGGGCGTGGTTTTTCGCGTGTCGTAGATTTTCGCGTGCGTGCCGGCGACGGCGGTGACGAATTGCGCCGTGGCCGTCGCCACGCCGGAGAGATGCTGCAGGATGTTCAGCAGGGTCCGCTCGGCGGCGAGCATCTGTCCGGTGTGTCCGCGGAGCCGGGCGAGGGGTTCGCCGGGCAGCACATCGGCGGCGTCGGGCCGGGTGTCGAGCCATTCGCATCGCACTTCGGGAGCCAGGGCTTCGAGCAGCGGGGCAACGAGCGCGCGGCTGCAGAACCGGCCCGGCCGCCGCGGCACGATCTGCCATGTGCCGGTCGCGTTGAGCACGGCGTCGGGCAGGAGGCGGGACGTCACATCGCCATGCGGGCCGAAGTCCTCCTCGCGCGCAGCGGCGATCAGGGACTTGAAACGGGTGGGGTCGATTCCTGCCGGCAGGGTCATGGTGCTTGGGTCGTCCGATTTCAATTTGCTTGCAATCGCGTCTGCATCCACGATGATGACCCGTGGATTTTAACGTCTGCGATGGCCAGCGGAATGCCATGGGTGCGCGGTTTTCGCTGATGCGGAATCGTGAAGGGAATGCAGGATGTCGGCCAGTCAGCCCGTCTCAGAACTTGGCATCGAGGCGGGCGCCGGCACGCTGCACGTCGGCGATAATCTGCCCTTCATGCATTCGCTCGCGGACGGCTGCTGCGATCTGATCTACCTCGATCCGCCGTTTGCGACCGGTCAGGCGCAGCGTCGCGACGGGATGGGGTATGAGGATTCGTGGGGCAAGGACATCAAGGCCTACCTTGCGTTCATGTTTCCGCGGCTGGAGCAGTGTCGGCGGCTGCTGTTGCCGCACGGGACGCTGTATCTGCATCTGGACTGGCGGGCGTCGCATTACGCGCGGGTGCAACTGGACACGCTGTTCGGGGCTGACCACTTTCTGAACGAGATCATCTGGCATTACCGCTCGGGCAGCGCGGCGAAGCGGTGGTTCGGCCGCAAGCACGACACGATCCTGTCATATGCGCGGTGCGCCGGGCAGCACCGGTTTCACGTGATGCGCGAGGGGACGTTTCGCACTGACGGGCTAAAGGTCGATGAAGAGGGGCGTCCGTACAAGACGACGAAGAAGGGCCGGCTGTACTTCAATCCGGAGGGGCCGGCGCTGTCGGATGTGTGGGACCTGCCTTTTTTGTCAACCGTCTCGTTGGAGCGGACGGGCTGGCCGTCGCAGAAGCCGCTGGCCCTGCTGGAGCGGATCATCAAGGCGAGCAGCGACGAGGGCGACTGCGTGGCGGACTTTTTCTGCGGGAGCGGGACGACGGCGGTCGCGGCGCAGCGGCTGGGGCGGCGGTGGATCGCCTGCGACAGTTCACCGGAGGCGGCGAAGATCGCGCGCGAGCGGTTGGGGATGGCGTCATGAAGCGCGCGAATGCCGATGGTCCGCGTGTGACGGTTGCGATTCCGTGGCGGGTGCATCAGGACGCGACTGGGGTGGCGGCGCGCGCGCGAGCGAGTGGATGCGCGGCGGTGGAGTTGGGTGTGAGCGCCGTGGATTTGAGCCAGCCGCGCGAGGCGTGGGATGCTAGGCGGGCGATCCTAAACACAGCCGGGCTTCAGTGTGTCGGTTTGGCGCTAGAGACTGAGGGCGGCGTGGCGTTGGCATCGGTCGATGCGCCAGCGCGGGCCGTGGCACGGGAGCAGTTGCTGCGGGCGTTGCATGGGGCTTCGTGGATGGGCGCCCAGTACGTGAGGCTGTCAGTCACATCGTCGGATGCGTCGGTTCGAGCCCGGCAGCAGTATGAAGACGTGCATCATCATGTGTTGGAGGCACTCACGGCGCTTCGGCATGAGGCGGGGCTGCTGGGGCAGCGCATCGCGATCGAGGTCGGTGCGCGTGGATTTCTCACTTCGCCGGCCGAGGCGCGGGCATTCGTGGATGCAGTCAATTCGCCGTGGGTCGGGGCCGCGGTGTGCCTGGAGGGTGACGTTGCCGCGAATTTTGTCGATTGGATTGAGACGCTGACATTCAGATTGTTGGTTGTAACCCATGGCGTCACTGATGCCGGTCCGGCGGTTGATCCACTTGCGCAGATTCTTGCGACGGCACGATATGAAGGAACGGTCGTTGCGTCCGAATCGAATGCGAATGATGGCGACAAAATACTAATTCAGGCATTGACTGCGCACGGCCTGATCGCCGCGCCGGTTTGACCCTGCCCGACCGGACGGCTAGGCTAGTCGGTGCGGATGGCTGCGTCGGTGGGCGTGCCGCCTGCCCCTTTCAAACCGCACGGATTCGCCGGAGAACCGACTTGGCGCGCGACACCGACGGCAAAGAACTCAACGGCGAATTGCCTCCCGAGGCGTTGGAGGATGGCGAACTCATCGACGACGCCGATTCCGACGGCGGCCTGGAAAGCGAGTCGGACGGCGAATCCGATCTGACGACGCAGGCCTCGCCCATGGCGGTCGTCGGCTCGGTGACGCCGTCGGCCGAACCGAGCGACGGCATGAAGCAACTCGAGATTCCCGAGTTGCTGCCGATCATGCCGATCCGCGACACGGTCGCATTTCCCGGAACCATCATTCCGCTCAACGTGGGGCGCGACAAGAGCAAACGGCTGATCGAGGCCGTGGCCGCCGGGGCGAAGGTCTTCGGCGTGGTGGCCCAGCGTTCCGCCGAGGTGGAAGAGCCCGGCATCGACGACATCTATCGCGTCGGCACGGTCGTCGCGATCCTGAAGATGCTGCAGATGCAGGAGGGCCAGCAGTCGGTCATCGTTCATGGCCTGATGCGCTTCGGCGTCGAGGAGATCGTGCGGGCCGAGCCGTACCTGGTCGCGAAGGCGCACACGCGGGGCGATACGTTTGAGTCATCGGTGGAATTGGAGGCGTTGATCGCGACGGCGCGGCAGCAGGCCTCGCGGGTCATCAAACTGACGCCGGGCGTGCCCGACGAGGCGCAGGTCATCCTCAGCAATATTGAGAAGCCCGGGGCGCTGGCGGATTTTCTGGCGGCGAACATCACGCTGGGCATCGTCGAGAAGCAGGAACTGCTCGAAACGTTCGACGTGCGAGAGCGGCTGCGCAAGATCAACGCGGCGCTGGCCAAGCAATTGGAAGTGCTGGAATTGTCGCGCAAGATCCAGCGCGAGGTGCGCAGCCAGATCGACAAGGGGCAGCGAGAATTCTACCTCAACGAGCAGTTGCGGGCGATTCAAAAGGAACTCGGTCAGACCGACGGTCGCGAAGCCGAGATCGAAGAAATCGTCAAGAAACTCGACGCGGCCAACATGCCGCCGGAGGTGCGCAAGGAGGCCGACCGCGAGGTGGAGCGGATGCGGCGCATTCCGCAGGGCTCGCCGGAATACAGCGGCGTGGCGGATTATCTGCATTGGATGACCGAGATTCCGTGGGCGATTTCCACGGATGACGAAATCAATCTGGATCGCGCGGCGAAGATTCTCGACGCCGAGCACTACGGGCTCGGCAAGGTGAAGCGGCGCATCCTGGAGTTTCTCGCGGTGCGTAAACTGCGGCCCACGGGTCGCGGGCCGATTCTGTGCCTCGCCGGCCCGCCGGGCGTCGGCAAGACGTCACTCGGCAAGTCGATCGCCCACGCCCTCAATCGCAAGTTCATTCGCATGTCGGTCGGCGGCATTCGCGACGAGGCCGATGTCCGCGGACACCGGCGGACCTACATCGGTTCGATGCCGGGCCGCATCATGCAGGAGATTCGCAAGGCCGGCTCGAACAACCCGGTCTTCATGATCGATGAGGTGGACAAGATTGGTTCGGACAGCCGCGGCGATCCGTCGTCGGCGATGCTCGAGGTGCTCGACCCCGAGCAGAACAGTTCATTTCAGGATCACTATCTCGGCGTGCCGTTTGACCTGTCGCGCGTGATGTTCATCTGCACCGCGAATTACATGGAGGCGGTGCCGCCGCCGCTGCGCGATCGCATGGAGGTGATCGATCTGCCCAGTTACACGCGGATGGACAAACTGCACATCGCGCGGAAGTACCTGGTGCCGCGGCGGATCGAGGAGTCCGGTCTCACCAAAGCCAAGATCAAGTTTGCCGACGACGCGCTGGAGGCGATCATCGATTCGTACACATCCGAGGCGGGTGTACGAAATCTGGAGCGCGAGATTGGTACGGTCTGCCGCGGCGTTGCAGCGCTGGTCGCGAGAAGCAAGCGCGCCCCGAAGGTCATTCGCCCGAAGGACTTGCAGGCCTATTTGGGGCCGATTCGATACGAGCGCGAGGCGGCGTTGCGCACCAGCGTGCCGGGCGTCGCGACGGGACTGGCGTGGACGCCGGTCGGCGGTGAGATCCTGTTCATCGAGGCGACGGCCATGCCGGGCAAGGGCGGGCTGACGCTGACGGGGCAGTTGGGCGACGTGATGCGCGAGAGCGTGCAGGCGGCCTACAGCCTGATTCGATCGCATTCGAGTGAACTCAAGATCGATCCCAAGGTGCTGGCCGAGACGGATTTTCACGTGCACATTCCCGCCGGGGCGATTCCCAAAGATGGACCTTCGGCGGGCATCACGATGTATTCCGCGCTGGTGTCGCTGCTGACGAGCCGGCCGTGCAAGCCGGATGTCGCGATGACGGGCGAGATCACGCTGCAGGGCCTGGTGCTGCCGATCGGCGGTTTGAAAGAGAAGGCGATTGCGGCGCACCGCGCGGGGATCAAGACCATCATCATTCCCGAGCGGAATCGCAAGGATCTGGTGGAGATTCCCGAGGAGGTCCGCAAGCAGATCAAGTTCATCCCGGTCAAGACGGCCGACCGGGTGCTTGCGGCGGCCCTGTCGGATGCGGTGGCGACCACGCCGGCGGCCCAAGTCGGGGCGCGGCTTCGCAAGGGCGGGGGCCGGAAGTCCAAACGCAAGTCCAAGACGCCCCGCGGCAAATCGGCGTCAGGTGCCCGTCGCGCGGCGAAATCCGGTCAGCACGAGTAGGCGTTCTTCGCAAGGCGTAGCCCGAGCGCGCCACCCATGCGTGATTCTCCCACAAACGGGAATCGGCTACTTGATTCCAGAATAGGCTACTAATAGGCTACTCCGTGGAAAGGCGGTCCCGAATTCGTGCTCACGTTGTCCTACGAACGTATTCGCAAACTGTCGCTGCCGATCGGCACGAGTTGGCTGCTGGGGGATTGCATGGAGGCCCGCGGCAAGCAGGACCTCTGGGTGCGACAGAAGCCCGAGGTGCTGAAGGCGCTGCGCGAACTAGCCATGATCCAAAGCGTCGAGTCGTCGAACCGAATCGAGGGTGTGACCGTCGCCGCCGACCGGCTTCGGCCGATTGTGATTGGCCACGCCAGGCCACGCGACCGCTCCGAAGAGGAGCTAGCCGGTTATCGCCGTGGTCTCGACTGGATCTTCACACGGAAGCGTACCGTCGCGGTTACCCCGGCGGTCATTCAGCACCTGCACAAGCTCGCTCAACAGGGGGCGGGCGATGCCGGAAAACTCAAGGTTCGTGATAATGAGATTATCGAGGTTCTACCATCCGGCGGCCGGCGAGTCCGATTCAAACCCACTTCCGCGGCTCAGGCTTCGCTGAAGCTCGAAAAACTTTGCGCCGCATACGAGGGCATTCGCGAGCGCCAGTCGTTGCCGCTGCTGCTCACCATCGCGACATTCGTATTTGACCTGCTCTGTATTCACCCCTTTCGCGACGGCAATGGCCGCGTCTCCCGCCTCGTCACGCTGTTGCTGCTGCAACTGGAAGGCTTTGAGGTGGGCCGCTACATCAGCCTCGAATCACTGATCGAACAACGCAAGGAGGACTATTACGCCGTGTTGGGGCGGTGTTCAGTGGGCTGGCATTCAGGCGAGAATGAGATCATCCCGTGGTGGAATTTCTTTCTGGGCATCGTTCGAAGCGCATACCAGGGGTTGGAGGAGCAGGTCGCCTCGGCTCCGGCGCGGCGGGGCAAGAGCGAACTCATTCGCCGCATAGCCCTGGGCAAACCGGACACGTTTACGCTCGCCGAAGTAGCAGCAGAGGTGCCATCGGCAAGTCCGCAGCTCATCAAGAAAGTGCTCAGCGGCATGAGGCGGGCCGGCGAGGTCAAACTTGCTGGTCGTGGTCGCGGCGCGGTGTGGTGGGTCGTGCGGTAGCGTCGGAATTCCTAGACACAACTAGCGAGGGTCGTAGGACTAGCCGCAAGCCCTGATCGCCCTGCGGCTTGCGGTGACTATTGCTCCTCGGGGAGTGCGATTCCGGTAGAAAGAGCAACTCCCGCCCGATTTTCCCGGGCGTTGGGGCTGCAACCCGCATAGGGCCCAATGCGTACAAAATCGGTGGAGTGGTTCTGCGCGGTATGATTCCGCGCGCGTGGGCCGGGAGGGCGTTGCCGGCGATGCGACGATTCTCGGGCAAACGAAATCGTGACGGCTCCGAGCCGATGAAGTCTTCTGAGGTGTAGATCGTGACATTGGGCGACATGCTTCTGGATCGCAAACTGCTCTCGGCGGAGCAGTTGAAGAACGCCAACGATCAGTGCGGTCCGTCCGACCGGCTGGACCGCATCATCGTGCGCCTCGGGTACTGCAGCGAAACCAATGTCCTGACCGCCCTCGGCGAACTCTACCAGATGGACGTGGTCGATCTGTCCGGCTCGGGCACACCGATCGACATCGAGACGCTCAAGAAGATGCCGTCGAAACTGGTGTACAAGTCGCGGCTGATCCCGCTGGACAAGTACAACGGCTCGATCCGCGTCGCAACGAGCGACCCCTTCCAGATTTATGCGTTTGACGAATTGCGAATGCTGACCGGTCTGGAAGTGCGCCCGGTGCTCGCCAAGGAGAGCGAGATCAGCGAGGTGATCAAGAAGCACCTCGGCGTGGGCGGCGACACGGTCAGCCAGATGGTCGACGACGAGTCGATCGAAGTCGTGAGCGACGTGGGTGAGTCGGCCGGTGATCTGGCCGACATGGCCCAGGACGCCAGCGTCATCAAACTGGTGAACGACATCCTGCTCGAAGCCATCAACGAGCGGGCCAGCGATGTGCACATCGAGCCGTATGAAAACGATCTGAAGATTCGCTACCGCGTGGACGGCGTGCTTCGCAACACCAACGTGCCGCCACAGATTCGCCATTTTCAGGCGGCCATCATCAGCCGCATCAAGATTCTCTCGAACCTGAACATCGCCGAGCGTCGCCTGCCGCAGGACGGCAGTTTCAAGATCAAAGTGCACGGCCGCGAGATTGACCTACGCGTCAGCATCATCCCCATGACCCACGGCGAAGGCGTGGTCATGCGTATTCTCGACAAGGCGTCGATTCTGCTCACGCTCAACGACCTCGGCTTCGACGACAGCATGCGCTCGACGTTCGAGCACATCATCAACCAGCCGCACGGCATTCTGCTCGTCACCGGGCCGACCGGTTCCGGTAAGACGACCACGCTGTATGCGTCGTTGAATCAGATTGTCTCCGACGAGATCAAGTGCCTGACCATCGAGGACCCGGTTGAGTACGATCTGCGCGGCATCAACCAGGTCAGCGTGAACAACAAGGCCGGGTTCACCTTTGCCAAGGGAATGCGGGCCTTTCTGCGACACGACCCTGACGTCATCATGGTCGGTGAAATTCGAGACCTCGAGACCGCCGAAACCGCGGTGCAGGCGTCGCTGACCGGTCACTTGGTGCTTTCTACGCTGCACACCAACGACGCGGCCAGCGCGACGACGCGTCTGCTGGACATGGGCGTCGAGCCGTTTCTCGTGGCCAGTTCGGTCGAAGCGGTGCTGGCGCAACGCCTGATCCGCATCCTCTGCAAGCATTGCAAAGAGGAATACACGCCGGAGGCCAAGGAAATGCCGCCGGACTTCAATTACAAGCCGGGCGAGAAGGTCTGGCGCGGGCGGGGCTGCCGCGAGTGCCGCAACACCGGGTTTGCCGGGCGAAAGGGCATCTTCGAATTGCTTGTCATGACGGACGAGGTTCGCGAGTTGATCCTGCAGCGGGCCAGCGCCGGCAAGATTCTGCAGTGCGCCAAGGCCCAGGGGCTGGTGCTGCTGCGGGAAGACGGCTGGAACAAGGTGCGCAAGGGCATCACGACGCTGAAGGAAGTGGTTCAGGCGACGAAGGCGTGAGAGGCAGCCATAAGCCTTAAGCATTAAGAGCCTATCCGAAAAACCATGATTGAGCCGATGTTCTGACAGGGCCGGAGGTCCTGTCAGGAGAATGAACGATGGCCAGGATGGCTGTGAGAGCATCGAGCTTTTTGGTATCGGATGAACTGT
>Ga0268299_1000417_pt1 | contig 137078 bp, 132 predicted proteins | sample NOBtaG_FD_193484 | JGI IMG/M metagenome (GOLD analysis project Ga0268299, IMG submission 193484) | Activated sludge microbial communities from bioreactor in Nijmegen, Gelderland, Netherland - NOB reactor | ecosystem: Engineered > Bioreactor > Aerobic > Activated sludge | place: Netherlands...
GTCTTCGGCCTCGCGCTCGAGGAGATGACGCCCGCTGCCTACAAGAAGTCGCTCGGCTGACACGCCCCTGCGAGCAGCTCATCACGCCGCGACGTGCCCTTCATCCCGCCGTCGCTGATCGATCACGTCTGACCGAATGGTATTTGTCGATACTGGTCGCAGGGACGCGGCGGGACCGGTCCAGCCGCGAACGTCGGAATCCTCGAAAAGGAACGCGCGGCTCTCCAGGTCATTGCCACTAACGAGTTCGTTCTCAAGGGCCGCGCGGGCCATGGCAACCCTTTCGGCGAAAGAAGTGGTGTGTGGCTTCTGCCCGACCTCGTCCGCCAAGTTGACCCTTACGCGCTTAAAGTACTCGACGGCAACGTCGGCGAACTCATGTGTTCCGAGCGCCACGCCTTTGTGGAGTTTGCCTGCCGAATCGGCCACCTCAATCGGAATTTCCGCAAGCTCCATGCGACTTGTTGCGGTACGCGACCCAACATCGTTGGGCCGACCGCAGCTAACGCCAAGAGCCGCGATGACTGACAACAATACACGTCCGACTTTCGAAGTGGATGCCACGATTCTGCCTCCGGGTAGCGGGTAGCGGGCAACATGCCCACAACCCCGGAGGCTACTCTTGTCAGAAGCCAACGCAAGCTGTCTTTTCTGTGTTCGCCCGGGTTCCTTGGAAAAGCCAACGGTCCCTGAAAAGTATCCTTCTTTGACTGCCTTGCGAGCGGGCCAGAGGCTTCCGCGCGCCCTCAGTCGCGCATGACGTTGTCGATGCGGCGGAGCAGCAGCGGGTGCGTCAGGTTGCGCTCGGCCTTCTTCGACAGCTTCGAGCCGGCGACCTCGCGCGCCTGCTCGGCGAGGGCGTTGATGTTCAGGTGCCGCAGCAGCTGCGGCCCGACGGTCAAGAGCGCCAGCCCCTGAACCGCGGCCTTCGAGTCGCCGACGAGCGCCTTCGCCACGTTGTCCGCGCTCATCTCGTCGAGGCGGGCGAGCGGGCGCATCACGGCGCGCATCATGGAGCGGACGGCGCCGGTGTGGCCGAGCGCGATGTGCGCCATCTCGTGGCCGATGATGAAGCCGAGCGCCTTCGGGTTCGGGCTCGCGAGGGCGCCCCAGACCGCGTCGTCGGTGAGGATGACGATGTTCTTCTTCCCGAGCTTCACCGCGATGCCGTTCGCGACGGAGTCTTCGGCGAGGTACAGCTCGGGCGCCTCCTGCATGCCGAGCCGCTGCGCGAAGTCCTGCACGACCGCGTGGATCTCGGGCATCTGCTCTTGCGTCACGTGAATCGCGGAGCCGCGGATGTACGCGCGCGCCTTCTTCGCGGCGAAGTACGCGCCGATCGCTCCGGCGGCGAGGCCGAGCAGGCCGAGGCCCATCGTGGTGACGGCGGTGACGATCACGGCGATCGCGAGCGCGCCCCAGCCGAGCATCGCGTAGAAGCCGGCGCCCGGCGTCAGGTACTGGTTCGGGTCGACGTTGTCGGACGGGAACTCGAGCTTCGGCAGCTGGGTGTCGGGCAGCGGAGCGACGATCGCGCTGTTGCCGAACTGCGCCTGGGCCTTTGACTGCTGGGTCGGGACGAATTGAGGACGCATGTGCACCTGAAGGTGAAGGGTTCGGGCCGAAAGACCCGCGGCGCATGGCGTGTAGGCAAGATTCTTTCGCAGACCCACCAACCACCGACCACCGACCACCGACCACCAACCCTCAATGGCAGACGTGCGTGTACGCGATGCAGCCGAAGTCCCACGTGTAATACGTGCAGTACGAGGAGCAGCTCGTGCCGCCGCCGCCGCCGCTGGTGCCCGCCCCCGTACCTGCGTTGAGGTCCTTCGGCAGCTCCTCGGGCTCGGCGCAGCGGCCGAGCACGGCGCCTTCGGCCCCCACCGCGAGCGCGCGGTTCGGCGTCGTGCCCGAGATTGCGCTCAAGCCCAGCCGAAACGGCACGAACGAGGTGGTGCCCGAGCCCATGAAGCCGATGCCGCCGGGCTGCGTGAAGAACATCGCCGTGCGGCTCTGCATCCACACGCCGCCGGGCGCCTCGAGGCCCACCTTGGTCGAGCTCCAGCGGCCGTCGTCCCAGGGGTGCAGCACGCCTTCTTCACCCGCGGCCCAGACGGAGTAGGGCCCGGCCAGGGCGAGCGCTCCGGTGAGGCGGGCCGGGGCGGCGTCGACGGGCACGAAGCGGCCGCCCTCCTCGTGAAACAGCTTCGACGCGGTGACGGCGTACGCCATGCCGTTCGCCTGGCCGGCGAGGCCGATGAGGGCCTCGGTCGCCGGCTGGTGCGTCGACCACGACGTGCCGTCCCAGTGCGCGGCGCGGCCCTCGTCGCCGACCACCCAGACGTCGTCGTCGCGCCTGCCCCAGATCGCGTTCAGCGCGGCGCCGGTCGGGCTCTCCTCGTCGAGCGAGAGGCCCGGCATCTCGCGGCGGATCGCGGCGTCGACGGTGCCGCGCAGCATCCACACGGGCGCTCCGTCGCCGGCCGACCAGACCGCCTTCAGGCCCGTGCCGATCGCCGCGTCGGTGGGCGGAGGCACGAGCCGATCGCCGTCGAGCACCATGGCTCCTGCAGGGCCGACGGCCCACGCGGTCGCCGCTCCGGCCCAGACGGCGGTGAGCGGGCGCGCCACGGTGACGGGAACGCGCGCGAGGTGAATCGTGCAGCTGTCGGAGTCGATGCCGACCGGCAGCGCGATCGGCTCGCAGCGCCCGAACGAGCACACGTTGCCCGAGGCGCACGCGAAGCACGCCTGCCCGCCGACGCCGCAGTACTGCTGCGAGGTCGTGTGCATGCACACACCGTCGAGGCAGCAGCCGTCGCCGCAGGTCTGGGCGGTGCACGGAGGCCGCACGGGCACCTCGGGCGCCCGGTGCTCCGGCGGCGGTCTCGAGACTCCACAACCGATCAGCATCACGACGAGTGGCAACGAGCGCATGGTGACGGCACGGTCTGCTGATGCCGTGGCGCCCGCATCCGGAAAAAGACGGACCCCGCCCGGAAAATCCGAGCGGGCCGCCGGAAGAAGGGGCTTAATCGCGCCGTGGCCAGGCCGACGAGATCTATGAGCCAGCTCATGGAGTTGTTCCTCGCGACGGCGAAGGCCCTGGGCGTCGAGAGCGACCGCGAGCTCGCCCAGCTCGGCGACGTCACCGCCGACAACGTCGCGAACTGGAAAGACGGCTCGGTCAAGGAGCTGAAGCGCCAGACGTTCAACACGGTGGTCGAGCGGCTGACCGCGCGCATCGCGGCGCTGCGCGCCCAGTCGTCGGCGGCCCAGCACGGCCTCGAGGTGGAAGAGGGCGCCAGCCCCAGCGATCTGCAGCGCGAGTTCCAGCAGCGCGTCGCGTTCGACTACGTCGGGCACCGCTTCCTCTACTACGAGCCTCAAGGCGCCCTCGCGTGGGAGCGCATCATCGGCGCGGGCTACGACCAGGACCGCTGGCTCGCCGGCATCGCGAAGAGCGCGCAGGGCTGGCTCGACACCACGAAGTCTCCGTCGGGCGAGCTCAAAGGGCCGCTCGCGCGCGCGCTGGGCGCCGGCAGCCGCGGCGGCCTCAAGGGCTTCGACGTCATCTGCCTCGGCGTCGGCGACGGCAGCAAAGAGGTCGCGTTCCTGAACCAGGTGCGGCGCTGGGCCGAGGGCCTCAAGCCCACGCTGCCCTGGCTGACGGCCGCGATGATCGACGTCTCGATTCCGCTGCTCTTGCTGGCGGCGCGGGCGGGGAGGGCGGCGCTGCCCGGCACGACGGTGATGCCGTTCTGCGCGGACTTCGAGGAGGGCCGGCTCGAGTTCCTCGAGCGGCTGCCGTCGGCTCAGGCGGCCGAGGGGCTGTCGCGCAGGCTCGTGATGATCCTCGGCAACACGTTCGGGAACCTGCGCAACGAAGAGACGTTCGTGCGGCAGAAGCTGTTCGCGATGTGCCGGCCCGGCGATCTCGTCTGGGTCGAGATCGCGCTGAAGCTCGACCGGCTCGAGTCGGACCCGCTGTATCGCCTCACGCAGGAGGGCAGCGCAGAGACCGCCGCGGAGGCGAGCCGGCGCATGCTGCTCGAGGGGCCGTACCGGCGGTGGGAGGCGGCGCTGGGGCGGCGCTCGTCGGAGCTCGGCATGCGCATCTGGGTGCGGCAGGACGACGACAGCTGCCGCGTGCCCGGGTCGCTGAACTTCTGCCACGACCTCGTGCTGAAGGAAGAGCGGCGCGGGTGCACGATGCTGTACAGCCGGCGCTACGAGCTCGAGGGGCTGTCGCGGTGGTTCGAGGCCCTGGGCTTCAAGGTCGAGAGCCTCGAGAAGGTCGAGGACTCGCGCGGCACGCCACGCGTCGCGAACCTGCTGCTGCGCAGGGCGTAGGAAGCTAGCGGAACAGCCGGAAGCCCAGGCCCAGGCGAATCGCCCACGCCGGGCGGATCTGCGTCACGCCCAGCGGCTCCTTGATCACGTCGATGCCGCCCTGTGCCATGAGCAGCCCCGAGAGCGTCGAGCCGAGCTGCACCTCCGCCCCGAACCCCATCGTCGGCGTGAAGTGCCCGCCCGCGCCGCCGTTCGTCACCGCGATCGACCACGGCAGATCCACCAGGAACAGCCCCGTCGCGATCTCCGAGAAGCGGATCGCCGTCATCAGCGCCGCGCGCGGCCGCACCGCCACGTACGCGTAGTTCGCCTTGTCGTAGTACCGCGACCCCGAGTTCCCCTCGAGCCCCACCGCGAGGTTCGGCACGAACTCCAGTATGCCCCTCCGGTACACCGACATCTTCCCGCCGACCTCGGCGAGCGCCGACGCCTGCAGGTAGTTCAGCCACACGCGCACCTCGAGCTCCGCGCGCGCGAACCCCTGCCGGTACCCGCCGCCGATGTCCGGCGCTCCGAGCAGCGCGTACACCGCCATCGACCCGCGCGGCAGAATCGCCGGAGCGAACACGCCGCCGATGCCTTCCTCCGGCCCGGCCTCCGTCGCCACCGTCGCCGTCGCGACCGGAGCCGCCTCGACCGCGGGGCTCGCCTTCTCTTCCGGCGGCGGCGGCTGGTTCTCGGGTGCGTCCCCTTCAGCGGCCAGCATCAACGCGATCAAGGTGGGCGTGATCATCACATCGGGCACCCTAGGCAGCTTTTTTGACGCCCTCCAGTTTCCGCTACAGCCTTGTCGCATGGAACGTCGCAAGACCCGCCGCGAGTTCTCGCTCAGCCACTCTCGCCGCCGCTACCCGCGGCTCCACCTCGAGGTCGACTGGTTCGTCGAGAGCCTGGGCTGCTCCACGCTCGGCCGGGGGCTCGAGATCTCGCCGCGCGGCGCCCTGCTCCCCGTCACCTGTCTCGGCCAGTTCGCGCCCGACGTCACGCTGCACGTCGCGCTGCCGTCGCGCCCCCGCATGTTCAAGGCCCGCGGCGTCGCGATGTCGCGCCGGGAGCGCGGCTGGGCGATCGAGTTCCGCGAGGTCGCCGCCGACGATCTCCACCTGCTCGCGATGACGCTCCTCGAGCAGCACGGCGTCGCCGCCATCCCTTCGCTGGAGCGCAAATACGCGAGATTCCTGGAATTCGACCCGCGGCATCTCCGCGAGTCGATCTCGGAAGCCGCGCTCAGGTAGGGTGCGCGACCTCGAGTATGTGGAGGTCGCATCCATGGCTTTCGTCTCCTCGCGTCCGCGTCCGCTTCCAGTGAGCATCGAGACCTTCGCAGGGGGAAAGCAGGTGTTGGTCGTCGACGGCGACGCCAGCTCGCGGTCGATTCTCGAGGTCTCGCTCAAGCGGGCCGGGTTCGAGGTCACCGCGTTCACATCGGGGCGCGAGGCGCTCGGCGCGCTGCAGGGCTCGGCGCGGCTGCCGCAGGTCGTCGTGCTCTCGAGCGAGCTCCACGGCGACGACGGGTACTCGCTGTGCGCGCAGCTGAGGGCCGACGCGCGGACGGCGAAGCTGCCGGTGCTGCTGCTCGCCCGCGGCGACGACGAAGAGAAGGGCACGCTCGCCGAGGTGGCGCAGGCCGACGAGCTGGTCGCGAAGCCCGCGTTCGCGCGCGACGTCGCGGCGCTGGTCAGCTTGTGGATCTCGCCGCGCGACGCCGGAGGAGCCCGCATGCTCGACGCCGCGTCGCAGCCGATCGCCGTGACGCTGCGCGCGCTCCTCTCGACGCAGCGGGCCGGCCAGCTGGTGCTGGGCCGGCGCACGTTCATCGCCTACCGCGCGGGCAAGGTGACGCACGCCGAGGCCGACGGGCTGACCGGCGCCGACGCGCTCGTGCGGGTGCTGACGCTCGGCCGCGGCCCGTACCAGGTGCTGTTCACGATCCCCACGGCGCCCGCGACGCTCGACGTCTCGCTGCGCGATCTCGTCAACGTCTTCTTCCCGCGCATCGAGCGCTGGGAGGCCCTCGCGGCCCGCAGCGTGCCCATCGACGCGCGCTTCCAGGTCGACTTCGCGGCGCTCGCGAAGGCGCTGCCCACGATCCCCGACGCCGTGAACCGCGTCGTCCGCCTGTTCGACGGCCAGCGCACCGTGCGGCAGGTGCTGTTCGACAGCCCGCTGAACGAGACGGTGACGCTCGAGGTGACGAACCGGCTGCAGCTGATGGCGATCATCCGCCCGGCGCAGTCGCCGAGCGGCGAGCTCGTGCCGAAGGCGGCGCCGAAGCTGTTCGAGCCGCGGCCGACCGAGGCGGAAGAGCAGATGAGCTCGCTGTTCGGCACCGAGCGGCTGCAGGACGCGATCGTGACCCCGGCCGAGACGCCGATGCCGGCCGCGGCCGACTGGTGGCAGCCGCCGAAGGGCACCGGGCTCGAGGGCGACGACGCGACCGACGGCTGGGTCGAGCAGCAGCTCTCGGCGTTCAACATCCGCGGCGTGGTGGAGCCGCCGGAGCCCCGCGTCGAGCCCGAGCTGCGCGCGTTCACGAAGGGCTCTGCCGCCGCCGAGCCCGAGCAGCCGACGCTGCTCGAGCAGGCGATCGCGCCGATCAAGCTGACCGAGGTCGCGCCCGCGGCGCCGCCTCCGCCCGCGCCGGTGCCGCCGGCCCCGGTTCAGACGAAGGCCCCGGTGTCGGTCGAGGACCAGTTCTTCGAGGACACGGACCCGTCGGTCGCGGCGGTGGCGCCTCCGGCGGCGATCGAAGACACGTTCGTGCCGTCGCAGTTCCGCGCCGACGCCGAGGCGACGATGATCCCCGAGCCCAGGAGGTCGGGCTCGAAGTGGCTCGGGCTGATGATCGCGGCGGCGCTGCTGGTCGGGCTCATCGGGGTGGTGACCGTGCAGCTGTCCGAGAGCGAGCCGTTCGTGCCGCCGCCGATCGTGATCCCGACGCCTCCGCAGCCGGTCGCCGACGAGCCGAAGCTCGAGGTGCCGGAGATCACCGTCACCGACGAGCAGATCAAGGCCGCGATGACCGAGGCGACGCAGCAATACGAAGACGCGCAGTTCGGCGAAGCGATCGCGACGCTGGAGCAGATCGCCGAGGTCGCGCCGTCGAACGTCGAGGTGTGGATGCTGCTCGCCATGGCGCGGCTCGACAACGGCGAGAACGCTCGGGCGGAAGAGGCCGCGCTGACGGCGCTGGCCCTCGACCCGAACCGCGCCGAGGCGTTTCTGCTGCTCGCGACGCTGCACATCCGGGAGGGCAAGCGCGACGTCGCCGCCGGAGAGATCGCGCGGTACCTCGAGCTCGAGCCGAACGGCAAGCACGCCGAAGAGGCGAAGAAGCTGCTGAAGCGCTAAGCCTCCGGGCTGGAGCGTTCATGTCGGGCCATAACCGGTGGTCGAAGATCAAGCGCCACAAGGCGGTGGCGGGGCTCGCCAAGGGCCGGCTCTTCTCGAAGATCATCAAAGAGATCACCGTCTCGGCGCGGCTCGGCGGCGGAGACCCCGCGGGCAACGCGCGGCTCCGGGTCGCGCTGGCCGCGGCCCGCGAGGCGAACATGCCGGCCGACGGCATCACCCGGGCGATCAAGAAGGGCACCGGCGAGCTCGAGGGCGTGCACTACGAAGAGGTGCTGTACGAAGGCTACGGGCCGGGCGGGGTGGCGATGCTGGTCGAGTGCCTCACCGACAACACGAACCGCACCGCGAGCGACGTGCGCTCGGCGTTCTCGAAGTTCGGCGGCTCGCTGGCGGCGCAGAACGCCGTGAAGTTCGTGTTCCAGCACCGCGGGAACATCGTGGTGAAGCCGGGCCCGACCGAGGACACGGTGATGGGCGCCGCCATCGAGGCCGGCGCCGACGACGTGCTGAACCACGGCGCCGACGGCTTCGACGTGCGCACCGAGCCGGCACAGCTGCACCACGTCGCCGAGGCGCTCGAGAAGGCGGGGCTGAAGCTCGGGGATCAGAAGTGGATCTGGATTCCGACGACCAGCGTTCACGTCGAGGGCGAGAAGGCGAAGCAGCTGCTCAAGCTGCTGGAGATCCTCGAAGAGAACGACGACGTGCAGAACGTGTCGGCGAACTTCGAGATGGACGAGAAGTTGATGGAGCAGTCTCTTTGACCTAAACATCCGTTCCGGTGAGGGTGCTCGGCATCGATCCCGGGAGTCGCTTCCTCGGCTGGGGCCTGATCGAAGCGCGCGGCGGCTCGGTGCAGCACCTCGATCACGGCGTCATCAAGGCCCACGCCGACGCCCCGCTCGCCGAGCGCCTGCACGCGATCTTCGACGGGCTCAAGCACGCCATCGGCTTGACCCGCCCCGACGCCGTCGCCGTCGAAGGCGTCTTCACCCACAAGAACGCGCGCAGCGCGCTCATCCTCGGCCACGCGCGCGGCGTCGCGCTGCTGCTCGCCGCGCAGATGCGCCTGACGGTCTTCGAGTACCCGCCGGCCCGCGTGAAGCGATCGCTGGGAGCCGGCGGCAACGACGGCAAAGACGCCGTCGCCCGCATGGTGCAGCTGCACCTCAAGCTCAAGGCTCCGCTCGAGCGCGCCGACGCCTACGACGCCCTCGCGGTCGCGCTCTGCCACGTGCACTCGGCGCGGCTGCCGAAGAACGCCGCCCGCGGCGCCGCGCTCTCGAAGTTCGCCGATCGCCTCAGCCCCTCGATCGTCCGCGCATGATCGCCGCTCTCAAGGGCATCGTCGCCGAGAAGGGCCTCTCGGACGCCGTCGTCGACGTCGGCGGCGTCGGCTACCGCGTGAACCTCTCGCTGCTGACCCTGGCGGCGCTGCCCGAGGCCGGCCAGCCCGTCTCGCTGCGCATCCGCACCGTCGTGCGCGAAGACGCGCTCGATCTCTTCGGCTTCCTCACGCGCACCGAAGAAGACCTCTTCCTCCTGCTCACGTCGGTCAGCCACGTCGGCCCGAAGGTCGCGATGAACATCATGTCGGGCCTCGAGGCGAGCGAGCTCGTCGGAGCCATCTCGAAGGGCGACGTCGTGCGCCTCACCAAGATCCACGGCGTCGGCCGCAAGACCGCCGAGCGCGTCGTGCTCGAGCTCAAAGAGAAGGTGAAGACGCTGAGCCTCGAGGCAACGCCCGGGACGAAGCGCCGCGCCGCTCCGGAGAACGGCGTGGGCGCCGACCTCGTCTCGGCCCTCGTCAACCTCGGCTACAAGCAGCCGCAGGCCGAGAGCGCCGCGCAGACCGCAGCCGAGCGCGCCGGCGAGGGCGCCGCGTTCGAGGCCCTCTTCAAAGAGGCGCTCAAGGTGTTGCGCGGCTGAAGAGAAAACCTACGACGCTCATCGAGTCCCTGAATGATGACGGCCACGCCCGAGTCGGGCGCGCGGCGCCGTCGTCGGAGCGCGCGCTTGCGGGCGGCACGGTGAGTGCTCGGTGCGGCCGCACATGCGCCTGCTCATCGCGCTCGCCGCCCTGTCGACCCTCGGCTGCAGCGCCTGGAACGCGCTGCTCCTGGCCGGGCAGGTCGTCGAGGCCGCCGGCGAGGCCGGCCAGGCCCTCCGCCGCGCCAGCGCTCCTCCGCCGGCGCACCCCGAGGCGCCGAACGAAGAGACACGCCTCACCGCGTTGAGAGATCGGTCGCGCGCGCGCCTCTGGCCCGCCGCCGGGCCGGCCTGCGCCGTTCGCATCGTGCGCTCGGGCCCGCGCACCTGGCGGCTGATCTCGTGCGACGCCGAGCTCCACTGCTGGGCATGTGGCGAGACGTACGACTGCGAGCCCGTCAGCTCCAGCGCCTCGCAGCCGCTGTAGGCTCTTGGCCGGCGGCCAGCGAATCGCCTTGGCAGAGGCAAGCCGGTTGATGGAGAAATCAACTCAGTGAGCAGCACGGCCGAGCACCTCGACGAAGAGACCGCGCTGTCGCTCGCGAACGGCGATCTCGCGCTCGAGCTGCGCGAGGCGGCCGTCTCGCACCTCGACGCCTGCGCGCGCTGCCGCCAGTGGGTGAGCGTGCTCGGCGGCGAGATCACGCAGAACGCGCAGGAGCCGACGCAGATCCACCGGCCCGGCGAGCTGCTCGAGGGCCAGCGCATCGGCGAGTACGAGGTGCTGGGCCGCATCGCCGAGGGCGGCATGGGCGCCGTCTACAAGGCCCGCCAGCCGCTGCTCGGCAAGAACGTCGCGATCAAGGTGCTGCTGCCGCACGTCGCCGCCGACCCCGGGCTCGTCGACCGGCTGCTCATCGAAGCCCAGGCGGTGAACGCGATCCGCCACCCCAACGTCATCGACGTCTTCAGCTTCGGCCAGACGGAGTCCGGCCAGCACTACTTCGTCATGGAGTTCCTCGAGGGCGAGCTGCTCTCGCAGCGCCTGCGCGCCGGGCGGCTGACGCCCATGGAGGCCGTCGAGCTCCTCGGGCAGATCTGCGCGGGCCTCGCCGCCGTGCACGGCGCCGGCGTGCTGCACCGCGACCTGAAGCCCGGCAACATCTTCCTCACGCCGCTGTCCGACGGGGCGGTGCACGTGAAGCTGCTCGACTTCGGCCTCGCGAAGCGCCAGCAGGGCCACGCGACCACGCTGAACGTCGTGATGGGCACCGCCGGCTACATGGCGCCCGAGCAGGCCACCGGCAAGCCGGTCTCGCCGCAGACCGATCTGTACGCGGTGGGCGTCATCGCGTTCCGCATGCTGACCGGCCGGCAGCCCTTCGACGCGCCGAACGAGGTCGAGCTGATGCTGCTGCACGCGAACCACGACGCGCCGCGCATCTCGAGCATCGCGTTCGACGTGCCCGACGCGCTCGACGAGCTGGTGGCACGCCTCCTCGCGCGAGACGCCACGAAGCGGCCGTCGTCGGCGGCCGAGGTGCGCCGCGAGCTGCAGCGCATCGGTCGCGACCTGAGCCGCGCCGAGACGGTGGTGAACGCGAAGCGGGCCTCGGTCAGGCCCTCCTCGAAGCCGATCGCGCTGTCGCCGACCGATCGCATGCCCGCGATCCCGCGGGGCTCCGACACGAAGGTCGACCTGCCGGCGGCGGCCCGTACCTCGCCGGCGCCGCGCCTGGTGATCGCCGCGGCCGTCGCGGCCTGCGCGGGCGCGGGGGTCTTCTGGCTCGTCGCGAGGCGCCCGCCGCCGGTTCCCCCCGCCGCTCCGCAGGTCGAGGCCGCGCGCCCGGCCGAGCCGGCGCCCCCCGAGCCGCCGCCCACCGAAGACCCGCCGCACGAGGAGCCCGGGCCTTTGCCCCCTCTCGCCACCGACACCGCGCCGCCGGGGCCGGCTCCGAAGAAGAACCCGAGGCGGCCGCCGGCGCCGACCGCCGAGGCCGTGCGCTCACGCCTGAGAGACGCGCGGGCGCGCACCGCGAAGCTCGAGGCGCTGGGCATGCGCCGCATCGTGGAGTCGGAGCTCACGCGGCTCGACCAGCAGCTCCAGTCGGGCGAGTCCCCGGCCAGGGTCTCTGCCGAGCTTCAGCAGGTGCTGAAGGACTACGCTGTCCCGTGATGATCGGCGCGCTCCTCGCCACCGCGTTCGCCGCCGCGCCCGCCGGGGTCTCGCTCGGCAGCGCGGTGAACGTGGGCGCGGCCGACGCCGAGGCGGTGCTGGTTCAGCTCGACGCCGCGCTGCGGGCGGCGGGCTTCGAGCCGCGCCGCGTCGGAGGGGGCTGCAAGGGCGATCGTGCGTGCGTCGCGAAGCAGGCCGAGCGCGAGCGGCTCGCGGTCATCGTCACCGCGGCCGTCGCGGGCTCGAAGCGGGGCCTCGCGATCGACCTGGAGTCGATCTCGAGCGGCGGCGCGGCGGTCGCGCAGCTCACCGAGCAGTTCGGCTCGGCGTCGGACCTGCGGCTGCCCGAGGCGTTCGCCGCGTACGCGCGGACGATGGCCGCGGCGCTGCTGCCGAAGGACGCGCCGGTGCAGGCGCGCATCGAGCCCGCCGCGACGCCAGAGCCCCCGCCGGCCCCGCTCGCCACGATCGAAGAGCTCGAGGACCACGGCCCCCCGCGCTGGCTCGTCATCTCGGCCGCCGGTGCCTCGGTCGCCGCCGGCGCCGGCGCCGCCGCGCTCGCGGTGCAGGGCTTCCAGCTGAAGAGCGACGCCGAGCGCGTCGACGGCGGCCGCTCGCCGCACACCGAGGTCGAGGCGCAGCGGCTCGTCGGCGACGCCAACGCGCGGCTGACGGCGTCGCTCGTCTGTGGCCTGACGGCGGGGGCGTTCGCGCTGGCGGCCGCGGGCCTCGGCATCGCGCGGTTCTAGACAGAGCGTCAGCCCTGGTTCGTCTTCGCGAACAGCCGGCTGACGCGATCGCTGAACGACAGCTCGAGCCCGCGCAGGAGCGAGTCGAGCTCCTCGGCCGTGAGCTTGAGCTGCTGGCCGAGCAGCTCGCGGGTGCGCTTCATCACGCGCGCCTGCGACGCCTCGAGCCAGCGCATCACCGACGTGCGGTGCACCGCGTACGTCTTCGCGATGTCGTCGAGGTTCGCCTGGTCGAGGTACCGCATGCGCATCACCGTGCGGTCGCGCGGCGGCAGCTCGCCGAGCGCGGTCTTGAACGCCGCCGAGAACGCGCGCTTGTCGCGGGCCTGCAGCAGCCGGGCCTCGGCCGAGTCGCCGGCGGCGCTCATCGCGAGCAGCTCGTCTTCGGCGTCTTCCTCACGGCGGGCGTTGACCTCGCGCGCCGAGTCGATCGCCACCGAGGCGGCCACGGCCTGCAGCCACTTCACGAGCGCGCCCTTGCCCTTGTAGGCGGTGATGCGCGCGCGCGGGCCTCCCACGAGCACGCGCTCGCGGACGCGCTGGCAGAGCTCGTCGAGATCGCGGACCTCGAGGCCCCTCTTCTTCGACAGGCCCGCGCACACCGCGCGAATGCGGCGGTCGAGCTCGGCGAGGGCCGCGGGCTCCTGCCGCCGGCACTGCTCCGCGAGGCGCAGGTCGGCGGTATTGACGTCGTCGTTCGCGCTCAAAGCTTGTTGAAGAAGGGGGACATCAGCTGGCGCATCGTACGCCTCTCTCCGCTCGAGAGGTTGAGCCGCAAGACGCTGTCGTTCGCGTCGCACGGAAGCCCGATCAGGCCGTGCGGGGTCGCAACGACGCCGCAGCTGGAGTAGCCGCTCACCCCCGGGAAGGCGCCGGCGTCGTAGCCGACGGGGCCCGAGGGCAGCATGCGCACGACCTGGCCGTCGTTGCGGGGCATGGCCCAGACCTCGCCGTCGGGCCCGGTGGCAGCGAAGCCGAACCACAGGCTGCCGGCATCGAGGAGCGCGACGCTGACGCCGGCGTCGGAGAAGACCTGCAGGTGGGCGCCGACGCCCAGGCCCTCGCCGGAGGTCACGAGCGTGCCGTCGAGGCGCAGCTGCGCGCCGTACAGCCGTGGGAGGCTCGCGGCGGCGTCGTAGACGAGCCCGGGACGAAGCGGGTCGACGACGGTGACCCCGCCGTACCCGATCGACGGTGGAGAGACGAGCAGCTCGTGGGAGCCCACGTCGACGCGCGTGATCCCCCACAGGTTCCACGGCGGCACCGGCAGGCTGAACCATTCGACGCTGCTACCGTCGGCCGACACGCGGGCGACTCCGTGGCCGCTTGCCGACACCATCCAGATGTTGCCGTCGCGGTCGAGCGTCGACCCGACGAAGTGGGGGAGCCGAAGGAGCCCTCCGGCGTCGACCGCGAGCGGGGGCCCCCACAGCTCGAGGAGCTCCCCGCCGTCGGGGCCTTCGTGGATGCGCAAGATCTGCTGCGCCGTGTTCGGTGCGGCGTAGATGAGGCCGTCGCGCCCGAGCACGCCGCTCATCCAATAGCCGGCGTCGGCGGCGAGCTCCTTGCCGAAGAGCTCGCAGTCCATCGACTTCGAGTTCACGCGCAGCGGCCGGCGGGCGAGCGCCGGAATGCCGACCACGTTGCCGGTCGGCGCGAGCACCGCGCCGAACCACTGCTTCGTGCCGAGGCCGCCGGCGGTCTCGGCGCAGTACTTCGACTCGAAGTCGAGGCCGCCGTCCCACGCCGTGAAGGCGTCGGCCGCCGCGCACGACCAGGTGTCGCAGAAGAGCTCGCCGCCGTCGCTGCGGGAGCCCGGCCCGGCGTCACCGGCGTCGGGCGCACCACCGTCGCGCAGACCGGCGTCGGGAGCTCCGCCGTCCGCGGCGCCTGAGTCGGGCGTGCCCGCGTCGGTGAAGCCCGCGTCGGGCAGGGCGCCGCGGCACGTGCCTGCGACGCACCGGCCGCTGAGGCAGTCGGAGTCCACCGAGCACGGGAAGCTCGCGTCCGGCAGCCGCGCGAGGCTGCACGCGCAGAGCAGGAGAGCCGCCGCGACCCGCATCAACCCTGCTGCTTGCGGAGGAAGGCCTCGACGCCCTTCGCGACCGAGATGAGGTTCGGCTTGATCGAGCCGACGAGGAACTTCTCGATGAGCGGGCTGACGGTGCCGGACAACAGCCGCGGCACGCCCTTCACCTTGCCGGCGTCGACCTTCAGCTCGCCGACGATCTTGTAGCGGGTCGAGGTGGGCGAGAGCTCCTCGTAGTAGTTCCAGCCCTCGGCATCGACGGCGTCTTTGAACGCGGGCACCACGGTGCGCCAGTGGGTGTTGAACTTCTCTTCGTCCCACGTGGCGTGATCGTCCCACTCGAGCAGATCTTCCGAGAGGAACTTGCGCACCGCCGCGGGGATCTCGCCGCCGCCCTTCCACCGGTTGAGCAGCTTCGTCACCTTGCCCTCGTCGGAGCGCGAGACGACGCTGATGCCGCGCACGTTCGGCAGGTACGGCACGAGCTCGGGCAGCTTGTCGCGGTAGACGATGAAGATGTCCCTCCGCGGGAAAGGCATGTCGATCGAGACGTCGAGGCGCATGGATCAGCTCCTGAAGAAGGTGCCGTGATCGGGAGGCACGAAGGAAAACGTGGGCGAGAGGCCCGGCGCCATCAGCGAGGCGGTGAGCTCGCTCGACGGGCAGAACGCGACGTACGCGGGGTCTTCGCGGGCCGGGCCGGCGACGATCTTCTCGACGATCATCGACGAGTACTGATCGAGCGAGCCCTCGCGCGTGTTGCCGTTCAAGATCACCTCGTAGCCCATGCGCTCGCAGTACGCGCGCACCCCGGGGATGCGCGACAGCAGCGGCGTGTAGCTCTCGGTCGCGACGCCGTTCTCGCTGACCACGAACGGCCCCGACGGCGTCACCACGGCGAGCGACATGTTCCCGAGCGTGTGCCCCGGCGTCGACAGAATCGCGACGCCCGGGCCCAGCAGCACCGAGCCCTCGAGGAACACCACGCGGTCGGCCGCGATGCCGTCGCAGCCGTTCGGCACGTACCAGGCGGCGTTCATCGGGTGCAGGTCGCGGGTGGCCTCCCACTCGGCGCGGGTGACGAGCAGCTTCGCCTTCGGGAAGAACGCGGGCTCGCCGCCGCCGAGCCAGCGGCGCAGATCCTGGACGTGCAGGTGATCGAACGCGACGTAGTCGACGTCGGCGGGGCGGATGCCGAGCTGCTCGAGGCGCGCGGGCACCGTGCCGTGCGCCGGCAGCATCAGCTTCTCGAGCGGCCGCTGCGCCGCGCCCATCGTCTTCTGCAGGTTCGCGTAGAACGTCGCCGCCCGGTCGCGCTCGATGTCGCTCGGGTTGAAGAGCAGCGTCTTCAAGGCGCCGTCTTCGTCGAACTGGATCACCTGCATGCGGTTCGTCATGACGACGAACGGAGCGGGCGACATCGCTCCGCCCGAGAACGCGTACAGCGAGGGGTACGGAAACGCCTGCAGCTTGTGCGTCTGAACGGCGCGCACCGGGCCGGTGTTCAGCAGCGCCTCGCGCGCGCGGGCGGCGGCCGTGCGCAGCGCCGAGAGCCGCGCTCCGGGCGTCGGGACGCGCCACGCCTCGTCGAGGCCGCCGGGCAGGGGCTTCATTCTTCACGCTCCAGGCGCTCTTCGCGGTCATCGCGCTCTTCACGCTCGTCACGCTCACGGTCGCGGTCGTCGCGATCTTCCGACGGCCCCATCTTCTTCTCGTCCTCCTCGGCGCCTTCGTCGCGCGTCACCTTCGGCGTCGCGGCGACCAGCGAGAAGCCGGGCATCAGGGCCCACCCGAAGCCGCCGCTGCCCTGGAAGCCGGGCATGTCGTCGACGTTCGCGCCCGACTGCACCCAGGGGTTCACCGCGAACGCGATCTCCGGGCGGATGCGCACCCACCCGACGTTGATCGAGAAGCCGACGTTCACGCCGATCGCGATCTGCATCGAGTTGCTGATCGTGGTGGTGACGCGGTTCACGATCACCGGCGAGTCGAGGAAGCGCGTCGCGATGAAGTCGCCGCCGAAGCCGCAGTAGAAGCCCGACACGTGCGAGATCAGCGCGCGCAGGCCGAACATGAACGTGAACATGCTGTACGAGCGCGGGTCGCTCTCGTTCGAGATGCCGCCGCTGCCCGTCGCGTACGCCGCGTAGCGCACGTGCGTGTAGCCGACCGCGACCTGCGGCAGGAGCGCGAAGTGGGCGCGCGCCGACGGCCGGTTGAGCGTGATCTTGAGGCCCGGCTGGATGCCCGCCGACGAGAAGTGCGCGTTGATGCCGACGCGATCGTTGAGGCCGAACTGCGCGTTGCCCTCGACCGCGGGAATCGTCCACACCCGCGCGCCGCGCGCGTCGCTCGTGCTGCCCGGCACCGGAGTCGTCTGCTGCGCGTAGCCGATGCCGGTCGCGACGCCGATCTCGGCCGCGCCCCTGCCCACGGGCCCCGCCATCTGCCCGAGCATCATGCTGCGCGGCGTGAGGCACGCGGCGCACGTCAAGCTGAGCACGACGACGCTGAAGAGGCGCATCGGCGGCGCACCTTAGCCATGCCCCCACGTGGTACAAGCGTCGCGCGATGAAAGAGCGGGACGGAGAGCTCAGCCCGGCGGCCGCATCGGACGAAGAGCGGCTCGAGGTCTCACTGCGCCCCCGCACCTTCGGCGAGTACGTCGGCCAGACGTCGGTCGTCGAGAAGCTCAAGGTCTACGTGAAGGCGGCCAGGGGCCGCGGCGACGCGCTCGATCACTGCCTGTTCAGCGGCCCGCCGGGCCTCGGCAAGACGTCGCTCGCGCACATCATCGCGGCCGAGCTGCAGGTCGACCTGCACGTGACGAGCGGCCCCGCGCTCGAGAAGAAGGGCGACCTCGCGGGCCTGCTCACGAACCTCAAGGCGCGCGACGTGCTGTTCATCGACGAGATCCACCGGCTCGCCGCCGCCATCGAAGAATATCTGTACCCCGCGATGGAGGACTTCCGCCTCGACGTCACCATCGACACCGGCCCGGCCGCGCGCGCGATGAAGATCGATCTGCCGCCCTTCACGCTGATCGGCGCCACCACGCGCACCGGCCTGCTCACCTCGCCGCTGCGCGACCGCTTCCAGATCCAGGAGCGGCTCGAGTACTACGAGGCCGCTCACCTCGAGCAGATCGTGACGCGCTCCGCGAAGATCCTCGGCGTGCCGCTCGACGAAGACGGCGCGAAAGAGATCGCGAAGCGCGCGCGCGGCACGCCGCGCATCGCGAACCGGCTCCTGCGCCGGATCCGCGACTTCGCCGAGGTCGAGGGCAAGGGGAAGATCACGCGCGCGCTCGCCGACGACGCGCTCAAGCGCCTGGGCGTCGACCCGAAGGGCCTCGACCAGATGGACCGGCGCATCCTCCTCACCGTGATCGAGAAGTTCAGCGGCGGCCCCGTCGGCGTCGAGACCATCGCCGCCGCCGTCGGTGAAGAACGCGACACCCTGGAAGACGTGTACGAGCCGTTCTTGATCCAGGAGGGGTTACTTCAGCGTACACCCCGCGGCCGCGCCGCCACCGCCAGGGCCTACGAGTACTTCGGCAAGGCGATTCCGAGGGGTTCTGACCCTCAGCAATCTCTGCTCTAAGTGTCGTGAACCCCAGGCTTTTGAGTGGTGCAGCGATGCTCCACCCCCTGAAATCGCGAGGTTTTTCGCGACGTACCGCCAGTTTCGTGGCATATCCGTTGCTGACGCAGCGCATCCATGGCGGAGAGGGGCATGACCCAGTCGCTGAATCAACGCACGCTGAAGGGCCCGGTCTCGTGCGTCGGAGTGGGTCTGCATACTGGCGCGAAGGTGACGATGCGGCTGATGCCTGCTCGCGCCGAATCGGGCGTCGTCTTCGTGCGCACGGACCTGGCGGGCAAACCGGAGCTCAAAGCCCGCGCGCACCACGTCGTCGACACCGAGCTTGCGACCACGCTGGGCCTGGGCGCGGTGCGCGTGCACACGGTCGAGCACGTGCTCGCGGCGCTCCTGGGCCTGGGCATCGACAACGCGCGCGTCGAGCTCGACGGGCCCGAGGTGCCGATCATGGACGGCAGCGCGGCGCCCTTCATCGGCATGATCAAAGACGCGGGCGTGCGCGAGCAGGACACGCCGAAGAGCTTCATGGTCATCAAGCGCGCGGTCACGGTGAGCGACGGCGACAAGCAGGCGACGCTGGCTCCGGGGCGCGGCTTCCGCGTCGACTGCACGATCGACTTCAAGCACCCGCTCATCTCCGACCAGGCGGTGAGCATCGGCTTCACCGACCGCGCGTTCGTGCGCGAGGTCTCGAGCGCGCGCACGTTCGGCTTCCTGCGCGACGTCGAGCGGCTGAAGGCGATGGGCCTCGCGCAGGGCGGCTCGCTCGACAACGCGATCGTCGTCGACGACTTCTCGATCTTGAACCCCGAAGGCCTGCGCTTCCCCGACGAGTTCGTGCGCCACAAGGTGCTCGACGCCCTCGGCGACGTCGCGCTGCTCGGCCTGCCCGTGATCGGCCACCTGACCGCGTACAAGAGCGGCCACAAGCTGAACCACGCGCTCGTGACGAAGGTGCTGTCGGAGGCCTCGAACTACGCCGTGGTCCGGGCGCGCGCCCGCGACGTCGCGCACTACGATCTGCGCCTCGACGAGCTCGAAGAGGCGCTGACGCCGTCTGCCGCCTGAGCTTGCGGTGTGGGCGATCGGGGCCTATAGGGCCCGGATGCTCACCAATACGCTCCGCAGCCGCTTCGACAGAGGCACCCTCGCTTTGGCGGTCACCCTGCTGGTCGCCTGCGCGTGCGACAAGGGCGCCAAGACGGGCGGCGCGGCGACGGGCAACACCGTCGTCGTCGCAGACGACCCGAAGACGGTCGTCGCGAAGTACAACGGCAAGTCGATCACGCTGGGCGAGCTCGAGAACGCTCCGGGCGGCGAGAAGCTGTTCGAGATGGAGGAGCAGCGCTATCAGACCCGCCGCCAGGTCATCGATCAGCTCATCTTCAAGGAGCTCGTCGGCGCCAAGGCGAAGGAGAAGGGCCTCACCGAAGAGCAGTGGATGCAGCAGGAGATCGACGCCAAGGTGAAGCCTCCGTCGGACCCGGAGATCGCCGACTTCTTCGAGAAGAACAAAGAGGGCATGCCGCCCGGCACCACGCTCGAGATGGTGAAGCCGCGGATCATCGACTACATGACGCGCGATCAGAAGGGCACGCTGGTGCGGGCGCTCTTCGACGACCTGAAGAAGCAGGCCGGCGTCGAGATCCTGATCGCGGCGCCGAAGAAGCCGAAGAAAGAGGTCGAGGCGAAGGGCCCCTCGCGCGGTCCCGAAGGCGCCAAGGTCACGATCGTCGAGTTCTCCGACTTTCAGTGCCCGTTCTGCTCGAAGGCGCACGACACCGTCGAAGAGGTGATGAACGCCTACCCCGGCAAGGTGCGGCTCGTGTTCCGCCACTTCCCGCTCGACTTCCACCAGCAGGCGCCGAAGGCGGCCGAGGCGTCGCTGTGCGCGAACGAGCAGGGCAAGTTCTGGGAGTACCACGACGTGCTGTTCAAGAATCAGTCGAAGCTGCAGGTCGAGGACCTCAAGGGCCACGCGCAGGGCCTCGGGCTCGACGCCGCGAAGTTCGGCGAGTGCCTCGACTCGGGCAAGCACGCCGCGACGGTGAAGACCGACACCGAGGCCGGCCACAAGGTCGGCGTGAACGGCACCCCGGCGTTCTTCATCAACGGGCAGATGCTCTCGGGCGCGCAGCCGCTCGAGGAGTTCAAGAAGATCATCGACGCGGAGCTGGCGACGAACTGAGCGGTCTCGTGGCCGAGGGGCGCGACACCGACAAGCTGACTCCGCTGGGCATGAGCCCCGCGCGGGAGCGGCTCGCGGTCGCGCTCGACGTCCCGCTGATCGACGGCGAGCGCCTGCAGCGGCAGGTGGCGGCGCACGCCGGCGTCGTGAAGGTGGGGCTGTCGCTGTTCGTGGAGCACGGCCCGCGCGCGGTCGAGGTGTTCCGCCGGCAGAACGCCGACGTGTTTCTGGACCTGAAGCTCCACGACATTCCGAACACCGTGGAGCTCGCGGCCTCCCGCGCGGCCACGCTCGGCGTGAAGTACCTGACGATTCACGCGGCGGGCGGGCGGCGGATGATCGAGGCCGCGGTGCGCGGCGCGCAGTCGGGGGCGAAGTTCGCGAAGGTGGCTCCGCCGGTGGTGCTCGCGGTGACGGTGCTGACCTCGATGGACGCCGGGGAGCTTCGCGGCATCGGCGTTCCCGACCCGGCCGGGGCGCAGGTCGAGCGGCTGGCGAAGCTGGCGAAAGAATCGGGCGCGGGCGGCCTCGTGTGCAGCGTGCAGGAGGTCGCGGCGCTGCGCAGCCTGCTCGGCCCCGAGCTGGTGCTGTGCACGCCGGGCATCCGGCCGGCCGGAGCGGCTGCCGGAGACCAGGCCCGGGTCGACACGCCGGCGGCGGCGATCAAGGCGGGCGCCGATCTGCTGGTGGTGGGGCGGCCGATCTACGAGGCGGCAGACCCGATGGCGTCGGCGAAGGCGATTCACGACGAGGTGGCGGCCGCGCTGGCTACTTGATCGCCTCGAGCCCGGCCGCAAACGCCTTGCGCCCCAGCCCCACCCGGAAGTGATCCGGCTCTCCGCCGAACAGCCGCCCCGGCGCGAAGCACACGCCGCGCATGTGCAGGAGCTCCTCGCACCAGCGCTCCCCGTTCTTGCGGTTCGCGAAGAGCACCGAGCCGCCGGTGGGCCTCACGAACTGAATGCCGTGCGGCCGCGCGAACTCTTCGAACAGCGTCAGGTTCGCGCGCACGATCTCGCGCGAGCGCGCCGCCAGCTTCTCGTGGTGCTTCAGCGCCACCGTCGCGAGCAGCTCGCCCGGCGCCGAGTTGCAGATCGTCAGGTAGTCTTTGAACGCCGCCAGCTTCGCGATGAGCCCGTGGTCCTGCGTCGCGATCCACCCGACGCGCAGGCCGGCGAGCCCGTACGTCTTCGCCGTGGTGCCGAGCGACACCGCCTTCTCGTAGACGTCGCAGGCCGCCGCGTTGCGCACCACCTGGTCGTGCTCCAGCCCGCGGTAGACCTCGTCCGAGAACAGCCAGAGGTCGCGCTGCCGGCAGAACTTCACGATCGCGTCGAAGCGGTCGTCCATCAGCACCGCGCCCGTCGGGTTGTGCGGCGAGTTGATGACGATCACCTTCGTCTTCTCGTTGCACAGCCCGGGCAGATCGTCGGGCTCGAGCTGCCAGCCGTCGGCCTCCCGCGCGACCCACGGCTTCACCTCGGCGCCGATGGCGCGCCCGACCTCGTGCAGCGACTGGTAGCAGGGCACGTGCACGACGACGCCGTCGCCGGGCTCGAGCACCACGTTCATGAACGCGAAGATGGGCTCCTGGGCGCCGCTGAAGACGAGCGTCTGGTCGGGCTTCACGCGCGTGTACAGGCCCGCGATGGCCGCGCGCAGCATCGGGCTGCCGAGCGTCTCGGTGTACCCGAGGCGCTGCTCCAGCAGGAGCTCCGCGGCGCCGGGCTCGAACGCGAGCAGTTCCTCGGTCGTCATGCTCTCGCAGTCCGAGGCGCACATCAGGTGCTTCACCGCGAACTCGTGGCGCGCGAAGAACCGCTCGAGCGCGAAATCGTGGAGCTTCATCGAAGCGCTCCCATCACAGCCCGGGTCCTTTCAGCTCTCGGTGCGGCCGCTGGATCAGCTCGGTCGCCACGAGCAGCCGCGGCTCCAGCGCCGCCGCCGCCCCCTCGAGCGCGGCCTCGACGTCGGCCTGCGCCCCCGCCAGGGTGAACCACCCCTTGCCGCCGATGCCCTTCGCCAGGTGCAGGTGCGTCAGCTTCACCTCGGCCCGCTTCAGCGCGGTGTCCGCCGCCAGCACCGTGGCGGCGAGCGTGTGCGCCTCGACGATGCCGAGCGCGTCGTGCGCTCCGAGCCCCTCGAACGTGCCGTCGAGCCCGCGCAGGAGCGCCCCGTGCACCTGCGTCAGCACCAGCTTGTCGAGCACCGTCGCCGCGCCGGTCTCGACCGCCGCGTCGAACGACTCCTGCACCTCGGCGACGGCGCCGCGGAACAGCAGCACGTACTTGCCGGGCGTCATCGGCTCCGAGACGTACAGCTTCACCTGCGCCTTCTTGATCAGCGCATCGGCGACCACGAGCCCCTTCGCGATCGACTCGAGCTCCACGAGCCCGAGCGCGGGAGCGTCGAGCATGACCGCCGGGGGAGCAGGAGCCGCTTCGGCGCGCTTCCTTCCGGAGCGAGCCGGGCTCACCGCTGTTCCTCGACCGCCTGTGTGCTGATGTCCTGCATGTACCAGCCGGCGCCGCCGCTCGCGAGCTCGGCCCACCACCTTCCGGTGAGCCACTCGGGGCAGCCCTCGGTCGGCTCCAGCCACACCCAGCGGTGCGTGTCGTCGCGCGCGTGCTGCACCGCGCCGGTCATCACGCAGCTCGGCGCTCCGTCTTTGAACCGCACCTCGACCGCGACCTGGCTGCCGGCGTACTTCTTCGGGCCGCCTCCGGTGACGACCGTGCCGCCGGCGAACCGCTTCACCAGATCGTCGCGCGACTCGGCGACGCGCTTCGGGCAGCCCGCGAGCAGCAGCCCCACGATCGCCAGCGATACACGGACGAGAGACACGGTCTCCCTCACACGATTCGGAAAGAGTCTTTCAGCGTGCAGCGGCGCTCGCGCGTGAACGAGAGCGCGGTGGTGAGCCCCTCGCCGGTCGGCGACGCGATCGTGAACGACGTGTAGCCCTCGCCGCGCAGGCCGAGGCCCGCGAACGACGGCCCGTTCTTCACGAAGATCGACGTGTTGATGCGGCTCGCCATCTCGTGCAGGTGATCGATGTTCGTCGAGTGCATCGTCGCGGTGTGACCGAAGCCGTGCTCCGCCTGCAGCGCCGCCTCGAGGCAGTCTTCGAAGCTCTTCAGCCGGCAGAACCCGATCACCGGCATGAGCAGCTCGGCCTGAACGAAGGGGTGCGTCGGGTCGACCTCGGCGAACAGCAGGCGCGTGCCCGAGGGCACCCGCAGGCCCGCGGCCTCGGCGATCTTCGTGGCGTCCTTGCCGACCCAGTCGCGGTGCGGGTGGCCGTCGTCGACCACCAGCTTCTCGAGCCGGTTGATCGCGGGCCCCGTCACCTCGTACGCGCCGGCCTTCACCATCGCCGCCTTCAGCGGGTCGGCGATCGCGGCCTCGGCGAACACCTCTTTCTCGACGATGCAGACGATGTTGTTGTCGAGCGAGGCGCCGTCGACGATGTCGCGGCCGGCCTGCTCGATGTGCGCGGTCGAGTCGACGACGGCCGGCGGGTTGCCGGGGCCCGCGGCGATGGCGCGCTTGCCCGAGTTCATGGCCGCCTTCACGACCGCGGGGCCGCCCGTCACGACCACCAGGCGAATCGCCTTGTGCTTCATGAGGCCCTGCGCCGACTCGATCGTCGGAGACGCGATCGTCGCCACCAGGTTCGCGGGCCCGCCCGCCGACGTGATCGCCTCGTTCACCAGCCCGACGAAGTGCGCGCACACGCCCTTCGCGCTCGGGTGAACGTTGAAGACGACGGCGTTGCCGCCCGCCACCATGCCGATGCTGTTGTTGATGATCGTCTCGGTCGGGTTCGTCGACGGCGTGATCGCGCCGATCACCCCGAACGGAGCGCGCTCGAGCAGCATCAGCCCGTGGTCGCCCGTGAACGCCTGCGGCCGCAGGATCTCGAGGCCCGGCGTCTTGTTCGCGACGAGCAGGTTCTTCTGGATCTTGTCCTTGAAGTTGCCGAGGCCCGTCTCGTCGACCGCCATCTGCGACAGCTGCTCGACGTTCCTGCGCGTCACCTCGCGCATCGCCTCGATCACCTTCGCGCGCACCTCGAGGCTCGTCTCGGCCCACACGCGCTGCGCGGCCTGGGCCGCCGCGGTCGCCGAGTCGAGATCGTCGAAGATGCCGGGCCGCCGCGAGATGATCGCCGGAGCAGCGGCCGCCCGCGGAGCTCGAGCGCCGTCGCGCGACGAGGGCAGCCCCGCAAGCTCGCTCGAGAGCTTCCGGACGACCTGCTCCACGATGGCGTCGATCTGCGAGTCGTTCATGGGAGCGGGCTCACTTGAGCGGGGGCTGGTCGGGGTAGACGCGCGCGTGCTCGGCGTCGTCGTAGACGACGAGAACGCGGTGCGCGCCGCTCTTCTTGAGCTCCTCGGCGCGCTTCGCGGCCTGGGCTCGCAGTTGTTCCTTCGGCGCGGTGACGGTCAGCTGCAGCTTCTTCATGACTTCACGTACTTCGTCTTTCCTTCGACCTCGAGGGTGTCGACGATCGCCATGATCGTCGCGTCGACGGGCCGGTCTTTCGTCAGCTCGGTCTGCCGGGCCGAGGAGCCCGACGCGTACAGCACCCACTCGCCCACGCCGGCGCCGACCGCGTCGACCGCGACCACCAGCGTCGCCGTCGGCTTGCCGTCGAGATCCAGCCCGCGCACCACGAGGAGCTTGCTGCCCTCGAGCGTCGGCTCTTTCCGGGTGGAGACGACCGTCCCCACGATCTTCCCTAGGAGCATTCGCGCGTCTCCTCGGTTCGTCTGCGGCGAGCACCCATGCACGCGCGCTCCGCGTGCGAAGCGGCGCGCGGTGCCGAACGGCGCGCGCGCATCGTACTCGCCGCAGCCGAGCGAACCCTCACGTGTTGCCGGACTCGGCCTTGGCCTGGTCGGCGCGGCCGAGCGGGAGCACGAGGTCGATGTTGTTGTGCGGCCGCGGAATCACGTGCGTCGAGACGAGCTCGCCCACGCGCTCGGCGCCCCGGGCGCCGGCCTCGATGGCCGCCTTGACCGCCGCGACGTCTCCGCGGACGACCATGGTGACGTAGCCGCCGCCGATCTTCTCGTAGCCGACCAGCTCCACGCGCGCGGCCTTCACCGCGGCGTCTGCGGCCTCGACCATGCCCACGAAGCCCTTGGTCTCAATCATTCCCAACGCGTCTGCCATTTAGGTTCTCCTCACTTGTCCTTGAAGGGGGCCGGCTCCTTGCCGGTGATCGACTTGATGGCCGAAACGGCGGCCTCGGCGGCCGAGTCGATCTCGCTCTCGGTGCCGGCCATGTACAGGCGGCCGAACGCGCCGAACACCAGCACGTCGATGAGCTTCACGTTCGCGGCCTTCTCGGCCTCGTTCGCGGCGAGGGCGGCGTAGGCGGCCGGCTCGGTCTCGAGGATGAAGAGCGACTGGCCGGGCTCGATCATCGAGCCGAAGCGGATCTTGTCGAGGATCATCGCGTGCATCGGCTCGATGGCGCGGATGACGGTGTTCGACACGATGCGCGGCTTGATGCGGTCTTCTTCCTTGGCGCCGAGGTGCCCCAGGATCGCGTCGCCCGCGCTGCGCACCTCGCCCTTGTCCTGGCTGTGGACCTCGAGCATGCCGTACGCGCGCTCGACGACGAGGGTCGCGGGGTCGACCTTCGTCTTCTTCAGCGCCACGTCGATGATGCCGTGAATCGCCATGCCCGGAGCGACCTCGACGAACAGCGAGGCCACGTAGGGGACGGGGAAGTAGCCGCGGCAGGTCGTGCAGATGTGCGCGGCGAACTGCGGTTGAAGCGAGTCGAGAAAGACGTACGTCCGAAGCGAGGTGGCCATCGGTGACCCGAGTGCTTAGCAGCCTCGTCAGGGATGACAAGCCTCGTGTTGGAGCGCCAGGCCGCCCCCCGGCCGTTCTCGCGCCCCCAAAGCCCCCGGTTCACCATAGGGTGAGCCGGCGCCATGGGCTTCGTCGATCTCCACCTGCACCTGCTGCCGCAGATCGACGACGGCGCGCGCTCGATGGAAGACGCGCTCGCGATGGCGCGGGTGCTGACGTCGCTCGGGTTCACCGAGGCGGCTCCGAGCCCGCACAACCGCAGCGAGTACGCGCCGCGCGAGGTGTGCGTCACGCGGCTCGGCGAGGTGCAGGCGGCCCTCGACGCCGCGGGCATCGCGCTGAAGCTCCACGTCAACTCCGAGAACCAGTTCGTCGACGAGAAGCTGCTCGAGGCGGGGAGACCGCTCGCGGGCGGGCCGTACATGCTGATCGAGGCGCCGTACACGACGCCGCTGCCGGTGCTTCCCGACGTGATCTTCCGGCTGAAGCTGAAGGGCGTGACGCCGGTGATCGCTCACCCCGAGCGGTGCTGGGAGTTCGAGAAGAAGGGGCGAGCCGCCGAGGCGGTGCGGGGCGGGGCGCTGCTGCAGCTCGATATCGCCGCGCTGGTCGGCCGTTATGGGCCCGGTGCGAAGAAGCTGGCGCGGTCGTTTCTCGACGAGGGGCTGTACGCGATCGCGGCGAGCGACATGCACTCGCCGGTCGGGGCCGACAAGTGGCTCTCGGAGTCGATCGCGGCGCTCGAGAAGGCGGTGGGTCGCAAGGGGCTCGACGCGTTGCTCGCCGAAACGCCCGCGCAGTTGCTAAGAGGCGCCGTCAGGTGAAGCGCTTCGTACAGCTCGTCGTGAGCCTCGGCATCACGGCCGTGTGCTTCTGGTGGACGTTCCGGCACACGAACTGGGGCGAGATGATCGAGTCCCTGCGCACCGCCCGGTGGTGGATGCTGCTTCCCTATGCGGGCGTGCTGTTCGGCATTCACATCGCGCGCACGCTGCGCTGGGGCGCGCTGCTCTCGGGCATGGAGAAGGTGAAGTTCGGCCCTCTGAACGAGGCCTCGGCGATCGGCTTCATGATGCTGCTGGTGCTGCCGTTCCGCCTCGGCGAGTTCGCGCGGCCGTTCTTGATCGCCGAGCGCTCGTCGATTCGCCGCAGCGCCGCGATGACGACCGTCGTCTTCGAGCGCATCGTCGACGGAATTCTCATCGCCGTGCTCCTGCGCGTGCTGCTGTTCTTCGTGCCCGAGCACGCGAACAGCCTCGCGATCGTCACCGCGGGCGCGAACCTGATGTTCGCGGTGTTCGGCTCGGGCTTCGTGTTCCTGCTCATCGCGCGGTGGCAGCACGATCGCACCTTGAGGGCGCTGCGCGCGGTGTTCGGGCTCGTGTCGCCCCGCGTCGCCGAGAAGGTCGTCTACATCGTCGACGGCTTCGTCGGGGCGCTCAAGCAGCTGCCCGACGGGAAGAACCTCGCGCTGTTCTTCCTGATGACGGCCGCGTACTGGGTGCTGAACGGCTGGGGCATGTCGCTGTTCGCCGGCGCGTTCGATTCGCTGCACCTGACCTTCTTCGAGGGCTTCGTGCTGCTGGCGGTGCTGGTGTGCGGCCTCATGATCCCCGCGGGGCCGGGCAGTGCGGGCACGTTTCACGCGGCGATCCTGCTGGGGTTGAGCCTCTTCGTGGATCAGTCGGTGGTGAACGGCCCCGGCGTCGCCTACGCGAACGTGCTGTGGATCGCGCAGATGGCGCAGCAGATCGGCTTCGGCCTCATCATTCTCGTGGTGTCGAAGCGCAGCTTCGGAGACATCGCCGGCAAGCTCGGTGACGGAACGCCGCCCGACAAGCCAAACACCGGTGATGGCGACGGCGACAAGCTCAAGGTGCAGGCATGAACAACATGCGGCTCGGCATCGACCCGGTGGCGATGGGCGTGCTGCTCGTGGCGTTCGTGTTCTCGCGCATCCCGGGCGTCAACGCGCGGCTCGGCTACGGCGCGGTCGGGGCGGCGTGCGGGTTCGTCGCGTTTCGCTACTGGCAGCGCGGGCTGTCGCTGCAGTTCAACCTGGTGATGATGGGGCTCTCGATCGCGCTGGCGCTCTACTACCTGTGGCGGGCGGTCTTGAGCGCGCCGAAGCGGCGGGCGCCGGCCGAAGACGACGACTGAGCCCGGCGCGGTTCAAGACGCGGTGACCGGAAGGCGGCGTTAAGCTCCAGCGCGTGAGCGACGTACGACAGGTGCTCGCCGACGCCCAGGCGGCCGAGGCCCGCGGAGACAAGAGCGAGGCCATCGCGCTCTTGCGGCGCGCCGCCGAGATCTACCGCGACGCCCAGAACCCCCAGCGCGCGCTCAAGATGCTCCGGCACATCCGCAGGCTCGAGGGCATCGAAGAGCTCGAGGTGCTCGAGGGCGGCTCCGAGCCCGAACCGCCCGGCCGCCGCCGCCGCGCCATCGAGGAGCGGGGCCCCGCGCTCGCCGACCCCGCCCTCGAGGCGTGGTGCTCGTTCTGCTGCCGGCCGAAGACCGAGGCCGGCCCGCTGGTCGGCGGGCCCACCGGCTCGTTCATCTGCGCGTCCTGCGTCGGCACCTCGCAGGGCTTCCTCGGCGGCTCCCCTCAGGTCGCCCTGAAGTCCGTCGAGCTCCTGCCGCACCAGGCCGCGGCCGCCGAGCGGCTGTCGCGCGGCAGGCTCGGGTTGCTCTTCGGGCCCGCGGGCTCCGGCAAGACGACGGTGCTCCATGCGCTGCGCGGCGTGACGGGGCTCGAGCTCGACGCGCCGCTCACCGCGGTGCCCGACGCTCCGCGCGTGGTGATCGCGGTGCGCGCCGTGCCTCCGCCGGCGCCGCTCGTGCTCAAGGGGCAGCCGGTCTGGGACACCGCGACGCTGGTCGCCGCCTGCGGGCCGCTGGTGCCGGAAGGAGTGCTCGCGCGCGTCGACGCGGTCGCGGTGCTGCCCGCGTTCGACGCCGACGCGCTGCAGGCGCTGGCCGCGAAGCTCGGGGTGACCGAGGGGGCCGACGCGCTGGTACGGCTCGCGCTGAAGTCGGCCGCTCCCGCCCGCGAGCTGTGCGCGCTGGTGGCCAGGCTGTGAGCGGCCTCACGATCCACCACCTCGGCGTCGTCGAGTACGCCGATGGCCTCGAGCTGCAGCGCCAGTTCCAGGAGGCCCGGCGGGCCGGCACGGTCGGAGACAGCCTGATGCTGCTGCAGCACCCGCCGGTGCTCACGCTCGGCCGGGGCGCGAAGCGGCACAACGTGCTCGCGAGGCCCGAGACGCTCGCGCAGCAGGGCGTCGAGCTGCACGAGACCGACCGCGGCGGCGACGTCACGTACCACGGCCCCGGGCAGCTCGTCGGCTACCCGCTGCTGTGGCTGCCGCCCGGCCAGCAAGACGTGCGCAAGTACGTTCGCAAGATCGAAGAGGTCATGCTCCGCACCTGCGCCCACTTCGGTGTCGCCGCCGGCCGCGAGCCGCAGTGGCCCGGCGTCTGGGTGAACCGGCGCAAGATCGCCGCGCTGGGCGTACACCTCTCGCGCTGGTACACGCGCCACGGCTTCGCGCTCAACGTCGACCCCGACCTGACCCACTTCGAGCTGATCGTGCCGTGCGGCATCCGCGAGGCCGGCGTCACGTCGCTCAGCCGCGAGCTGGGGCGGAAGATCGGCGTCGCCGAGGTCGAGCCGATCGCCGCCGCGATGTTCGCCGAGGTCTTCGAGCTCGAGCCGGCGCCCGCGCCGCCTCCGGTGCCGACCGTCAGCGTCGTCGTGCGGCAGCAGGGCAGGGTGCTCGTGCTCCAGCGCCACGAAGACAAAGGCGGCTTCTGGCAGATCGTCACCGGCCGCATCGAGCCGGGTGAGACGCCGGCGCAGGCGGCCCTGCGGGAGGCCCGCGAGGAGACCGGGCTCAGCATCGGGCGCGTGACGGCGCTCGATTATGAACACTCATTCACATACGGCGGAGCGGAGCTCTTCCGCGAGCACGCTTTCGCCGCCGACGGCTCGGGCGACGTGCGCCTGAGCGAGCACCGCGCCTACGAGTGGCTCGAGCCGGCGGCGGCCGAGGCTCGGATGCCGTTCAAGGGCCTCGCGGTGGCGGTGCGCCGGGCACGGAGTGTCACGGCCGGCGGCGCTCCGAACCGCCCGTAATCGCTGAGGCGCCCGCATGGCCCCGCCGTTGCTGAGGCGGGGGCATGATCTCGATCCCGAGGGTCTCGACGCGTCCGGTGCAGCTCGAGGCTCCGACCCAGCCGAAGCCCGTGGACGCCGGGAAGACGCCGAGGCCCGCGACGGACGGCTTCGACCCCACCCCTCGCGACTGGTCGGCGTTCAACGGAACGCAGCGCCTCGCACAGGGCGAAGAAGGCGGCGAGGTCGGCGGAGCCGGGGCGAAGGACCCGGTGCGCTCCACCGTGAAGCTGTCGAAGAAGAGCGAGCGCGCGATCGAGCACATGTGGCGCGACAACGACCCGCCGCTCACCGAAGCGGAGCAGAAGAAGATCAAGGCGGCGTTCACAGAGCTCACCGAGAAGCAGATCCTCCAGCTCGACAAGAGCGACATGCGCATCTGGAAGGGGCAGGGGCTGCCGCCGGACCTGGCGGACCTCGGCCTCGGGGTGCCGAAGCTGACGACGCGCGCCGCGTACCATCCCGGCCTCAAGGTGCTGCAGCTGAACCCTGACAAGGGCGCGTTCCTCAGCGACCTCCGCCACGAGCTGGGCCACGCGCGGGACGACATCGGCGACGAGAAGAAGGCGACGAAGCCGATCGCGAAGATCGCGGACGCCGACGCCCGAATCGCGGCGATCGAGAAGAACGCCGGCATGATGTCGACGAGCTCGAAGCAGTTCGCGACGCAGACGCTCGACGGTGACCGCAAGCTCGTGAGCGCGAAGATGACGATCGGGGAAGCGCGCGAGAAGTTCCTGGCCCGGGTCGAGAACGTGCAGGACGACGACCTCTTCAACTCGGGCAACGCGCGCGACGGCTACGCGCGCAAGAGCCCCGAGGAGTTCTACGCCGAGGCCTACGCGACGTACCACGGCAGCGACACGCAGCAGCAGGCGCGCCTGCTGGCCTACGCGCCCGAGATGTTCTTCATCCTCCAGGCGGACGCGAAGGCGAACAAGATGCCGGTGCTGGACGTGAAGGTGCTCGAGGACACGAAGCTCTAGAACCACCGACCACCGACCACCGACCACCGACTCAGAGCTGAATGCTCTTGCCCTCGGCCGCCGCGATCGCCTCTTTGCGGTGCTTCCTCACGTTCGCGAGCAGCTTGTCGAGCGCGTCGTCGTTGCGCGTCGGGTCGTGGTGGAACAGGCACAGCGTGCCGACCTCGGCGCCGTTGGCGACCTTGATCGAGTTCTCCCACGTGGAGTGACCCCAGCCGATCTTCGGGGGCCCGGCGACGCCGTTGTACTCGTCCTCCGAGTACATCGCGTCGAAGATGAGCAGGTCGGCGCCCTTCGCGAACTCGATCAGCTTCGCGTCGCGCTCCCCGCCGTGCTCCGCGTCGGTGGCGTACACGACCGACCGGCCGCGGTAGTGCACCCGGTACGCGAGGTTGCCGCCGGGGTGCTTCACCTCGAGCGCCGTGACCACCGCGTCGCCCAGCACGATGCGGTCGCCCTCGGCGACCGCCCGGTAGTCGACGTCGGCGCGGAACACCATCTCGGCCGTCACCGGGAAGAACGGCTGCTGCATCTGCGCCACGATGACGTCCTTCACCGTGCGGCCAGCGCGCGAAGGCCCGTAGAACACCACCTTCGACTTCGGGTTGAAGATGGGGGTGAAGAACGGCAGCCCCTGCAGGTGGTCGTAGTGGTAGTGCGAGACGAAGATCGAGGCGGTCAGCGCCGGCCCGTAGGCCTCGCCCAGGCCGCGCACGCCGGTGCCGAGATCGAAGATGAGCAGCTCGTCGCCGCAGCGGATCTCGACGCACGGGGTGTTGCCGCCGTAGCGCGCGGTCGACGGGCCCGGCGAGGGAATCGAGCCGCGCACGCCCCAGAACCGCACCAAGGGCCCCGCCGGTCGCTTCGAACTGGCCGGCTGCTTCGATTCAGCCGGCTTCGGCTTCCGGGTTTTCCTCGGCGAGGAGCTCAATCAGGTGTCCCGAACGATCCCGCTTCGTCTTGAGGTAGCCCACGTTAAGCGGGTTGTGCGCGGTGCGCGATGGAATTCGACGCCGAACGGGAACGCCCTCGTCGACCAGCCCGGCAATCTTGAGCGGGTTGTTGGTGATGAGGTCCACGCTCCTCACATCGAGCGAGCGCAGGATCTCGGCCGCCACGTCATAGCGCCGCGCGTCATCGGGGAACCCCAGCCGGAGGTTCGCCTCGACCGTGTCGAGCCCGTGGTCCTGCTGCAGCTGGTACGCCCGGATCTTGTTGCCCAGGCCGATTCCGCGGCCCTCCTGCCGGAGGTACACCAGCACGCCGCGCCCGTTCTGCGCGATGAAGTCGAGCGCCCGGTCGAGCTGGGCACGGCAATCGCACCTCAGGCTCCCGAAGACCTCGCTCGTGAGGCACTCGCTGTGGATCCGCACCGGCACGCCCTCGTGCCCCTTCACCTCGCCGCGCACCATCGCGAGGTGCTCGTGACCATTGCGCTTGTCGCGGAAGACGATGACCTTGAACTCGCCGCGCTCCGTCGGAAGCTTCGCCTCGCTGAAGCGCTCGAGGTGGTGCGTCGGCTTCCGAGACGGCAGGACCTTGGGTTTCATCAGTACCTACAAGACGTTCAATGACGGCTTTCGTTTCGCCCGTCAAGTCACGGCGACCAACTCACCGGAATGAGCGTCACTTTTTCGCCGGCCGCGACCTCGGTCACTCCGACGGGGAGCGCGATGAGGTGGGTCGCTCCGGCCGCCGAGGTCAGCGCCCCCGAGGTCTGCGAGGTCAGAGGCGTCGCGACCAGCGCGCCGTCTTTGAGCTCCGCGGTCGCGCGCACGAAGAGCTTCAGGTCCGCCGGCTTCTTCACCGGTGCGCCGAGCACGCCCGGCACCTCGGGCGTGCGCGGGTCGAGGCCCTGCAGCTTCCGCAGCGCGGGCCGCACGAACAGCTCGAACGTCACCAGCGACGAGACCGGGTTGCCCGGCAGGCCGAACACGAGCGTCGAGCCGCGGGTGCCGAACGCGAGCGGCTTGCCCGGCCGCATCGCCACCCGCCAGAAGTCGATGTTCACGCCGAGCATCGTCAGCACCTCGCGTACGTAGTCTTTCTCGCCGACCGACATGCCCGCGATGCAGATGAGCACGTCGAAGTCGGGCGAGAGGCCCGTCTCGATCTTCTGCCGCACCGCCTCGAGCCGGTCGGGGGCGATGCCGAGCTTGCGCGGCACTCCGCCGCAGCGCCGCACCATCGCCGCGATCGCCGGCGAGTTCGTGTCGTAGATGCGCCCGCCGTGCGGCGTGCCGATCTCGACGAGCTCGTCGCCGCTCGACACGATGCCGACGCGCGGCCGCTTCACCACGCGCACCGTCGAGAGGCCCTGCGCCCACAACAGCCCCAGCTCGCCGATGCCGAGCGCGGTGCCCTTCTTCACCAGCACGTCGCCCTCGCGAGAGTCTTCTCCGCGGGAGCGCACGTTCGCCCCCAGCTTCACCGGCTCGAGGATCTCGACGGAGCTCTCGCTCACGGCGCGGGTCTTCTCCTGCATGATCACCGCGTCGGCGCCTCGCGGCAGCACCGCGCCCGTCATGATCCGCGCGCACTCGTTCACCTGCAGCTCGCGCCGCGGCGTCTGGCCCGCGAAGATCCGCTCGACGATCGTGAGCGTCACCGGCGTCGAGCGCAGGTCGGCGGCGCGCAGGGCGTAGCCGTCCATCGCGGAGTTGTCGGCCGGCGGCAGCGTGCGCAGCGCCGTCGCGTCCTCCGTCGTCGACCTCCCCAGCGCGTCGTCGAGCGACACCGCCTCGTCTTCAAGTGGTGAGATCTTCTGGAGGATCTGCCCTAAAGCCTGCTCGACGGGAGTGAGCGACACAGGCCGCCGGTTATCCAAAAAAGTGCAAGGAATGTCCAAGGTTTATGTTGACATTCTCAGCATGTACGAAGTAAGCGCACCCAAGCTCCTCTAAAGGAGGGCGCGCATATTGGCTGGTTCCAAGAAAGCTGGATCCAAGAAGGCTGGTTCCAACAAACCGGTGAAGAAGAAGGCCGGTTCCCCCAGGAAGCCTGCGGCAACAAAGGCGGCGAAGCCGGTTCTGAAGAAGCCGGTCGCGAAGAAGGCGGTCGTGGCCGCCAAGGCGGCGAAGCCGGAGCCGAAGAAGGCCGGCAAAGCTGACGCGAAGAAATCGAAAGAATCGATCCCCGCTCCGCAGTTCTCGGCTCCGACGTCGCGCCGCGAGGGCGCGTTCCTCGGGCCGTCTCCGGACAAGCAGCTGCCGCGGGCGACGAAGCTGCCGCAGGTCGCGGAGGCGCTGACGAAGCGCGAGATGGAGCAGCTGCTCACCGTCGGCCAGGGCCGCGGCGTGATGGGCGAGGGCTCGCTCAAGGGCCGCCTCATCGTCCACGCGAACTTCCCGTACCTCGAGGTGATCGGGCGCGACAAGCGCGAGCTCTACTTCCTCTTGCAGGGGCCCGATCAAGAGGTGCTGCCGGCGTACGTCGATCACAAGGTGAGCGTGAGCGGGTACATCCGCCGCACGAACAACCACGGCGGCATCGTCGACGTGCGCAAGTACTCGGCGAAGAAGCCCGAAGCCGACGTCGAGGTGGCGCCGCCGGCGCCGGTCGACAAGCTGCGCTTCCTGTCGCCGGGCGAGGTCGAGCAGGTGTCGAGCGCCGGCATGGGCGCCGGCATGAAGGGCTACGCGTCGCTGCGCGGCACGCTCGAGATGACGGGCGACGACTTCTTCCTCGTGGTTTCGAACGGCGGCACGCGGCAGCAGGTCAGCTTCACGCTCGAAGGCAAGGGCGCGAAGGGGCTGCGCAAGAACGTCGGCAACATGCTGCACGTGACCGGCGTCGTCGAGAAGACTTCGGGCTGGGGCGGCCGCGTGATCTGCGAGACCTGCGAGCCGCGGCCGAACGAGTTCCGCTCGGTGTCTCGCGACAACATGGAGATCGTCGAGGTCGAGGGCTCGGGGCAGGGCGGCCAGACCGAGGTCAAGCTCAACACGGGCCTGTCGGTGCGGCTGCCCGAGCGCGCCGGCTACACCTGGGCGGTCGAGCCGACCACCGCGAAGCGGTGCGGCCTGCGCGAGGCCAACTTCGAGCTCAAGAGCGGCGGCGGCGCCACCCGCGAGTTCTTCTTCACCCCGCGCAACCCGGGCGACCACGAGATCGAGTTCTTTCTCGCGAAGGCCTTCAACCCGGCGCAGGTGTCGAAGACCTACAAGCTCGCCCTGCACGTGAAGGGGCTCGATCTGCCGGCGCCGGCGCCCGGGCCGTACTGAGTACCTTCAGTGGGGAAATTCACAGAGTCGTCATTGGTCGAGCTCGTCTCGAAGGCGGATCATCCGCTCGGGGTGAAAGAGCTCATTCGTTTGAATGGCCTGCATCCCGGTCAGCAGACGGCGCTCAAGCGCGTCTTGCGGGACCTGGTGAGTGCAGGTCGGTTGTCGAAGGAAGGAAAAAGGTTCAGTTTGCCGAAGTCAGCAGTTGCAGCAGTTGCAGTTGAGGTCGAGGAACGGGTCGAGCAGCGAGGCAGAAAGAAGCACGCAGCTCCCCAGCAGCATGGAAGACACCCGAAGCGAATCGAAGGGACCCTGAAGGTCCACCCGAACGGGTTCGGGTTCGTGCACCCGTCGTCGGGCGAGGGCGAGAACATCTTCGTGAAGCCGGCCGACGCCGCGCGCGCGCTCGACAACGATCGGGTGATCGTCGAGATGGTCGAGGGGCGCGACGGCCGGCCGAGCGGCCGCATCGTCGACGTGAAAGATCGCACCCGGCAGATGGTGATCGGCGAGTACCGCGAGCACAAGCACGGCGCCGTGGTGCAGACCGACGTCGGGCCGGTCGCCGTGCCGAAGACGCAGCTCGCCCGCGACGGCGACGCCGTGAAGGTGCGGCTGGGCGTCGGCAAGAAGGTGCTGAGCGCCGAAGAGCGGCTCACCGGCGAGGTCGCCGGCTCGCTCGGCAAGATGGGCGACATGAGCGTCGAGGTGCTCGGCATCGCGTACGCCCAGGGCTTCCACGAGGAGTTCCCGCCCGAGGTGATGGACGAGGCCGACGCCGTCGAGACGACCGTCTCGGAGGACGAGGCCCGCGAGAAGGGCCGCAGAGATCTGCGCGCGCTCTCGCTCGTCACCATCGACGGCATCGACGCGCGCGACTTCGACGACGCCGTCTGGGTGTCCGATCACCCGAAGGGCTACCGGCTCGTCGTCGCCATCGCCGACGTCTCGCACTACGTCGAAGAGGGCAGCGCGCTCGACGCCGAGGCGCTCCGCCGCGCGACCAGCGTGTACCTGCCCGGCCGCGTGCTGCCGATGCTGCCCGAGCGGCTGTCGAACGGCACGTGCTCCCTCAAGCCCGACGAAGACCGCCTGTGCATGGTCGCCGACATGGTGATCGATCGCAGCGGCGCCGCCGTGTCGAGCGAGCTGTACCCGGCCGTGATGCGCAGCGCCGCGCGGTGCACGTACGAAGAGGTGCACGCGGTGCTGGCGGGCGAAGACGTGCCGCACCGCGTGAAGTTCCGCCCGATGTTCCAGAAGCTCCTCGAGCTGTCGAAGGTGCTCACGAAGATGCGCCTCGACCGCGGCGCGATCGACTTCGACATCATGGAGACGCGCGTCGAGCTGAACGACGACGGCACGCCGAAGCGCATGGCGCGGCGCGAGCGCCTGATCAGCCACCGCATCGTCGAGGAGTGCATGCTGGCCGCGAACGAGGCGGTCGCGCGGTTCTTCCGCGAGCGCGGCATTCCGACCGTCAACCGGTACCACGCGCCTCCCGACGAAGAGAAGCTGGCCGCGTTCGCGGCGCTCGCGGGCGCGCACGGCCTCAAGGTTCGCGAAGGGCCGATGACCTCGAAGGAGCTGAACGCGCTCCTGCGCCAGCTCGAGGGGCACCCCGAGCAGCGGGCGCTCAACCAGCTCCTGCTGCGCTCGATGATGCAGGCCGTCTACTCGTCGCAGCACGAGGGCCACTACGGCCTCGGCGCGGAAGACTACCTGCACTTCACGTCCCCGATTCGCCGCTACCCCGATCTCGTCGTGCACAGGCTGCTGCGAGAGGTCTGGAAGAAGCAGCGCGTCGACGGCGAGGCGCTGGAGCGCAAGGCGGTTCAGTCGAGCGAGCGCGAGCGCGCGGCCATGAAGGTCGAGCGCGAGGTGGTGTCGTTCTACTCGTGCCTGATGGTGAAAGACCGCGTCGGCGAGGAGCTGCCGGCGACGGTCTCGGGGCTCGCCGAGGGCGGCTTCTACGCCGAGCTCGACGGGCTGTTCATCGAGGGCATGGTGCGGCCCGGCGGCTGGAAGTTCGATCAGCGGCTGTACCGGGGCGTGCTCGGCGGCGGGAAGGTCGTGAAGGTCGGCCTGCCGCTGGTGGCGCGCATCGCGTCGGTGAACCTGCAGGCGCGGAAGATCGATCTCGACGTCGTGTCGCTCGAGGGCGCGGCGGTGAAGGCGCGGCCTCCCGGGGTGCGGCGCCGCGAGGAGCACCGGCCGAAGCCGGGCCACGAGCGGCGCGAGCCTCACGGCCGGCGCGGAAAACCGCCCCGCCGCGGCCGCCGTTAGCGCTCCCCAGACGCCGTCGATCTTCCAGTACCGTGGGCAGCCGCCCTCGCCGGTGACGGACTCCCGCGTCAGGCCTCGGCGCGCACGTACTGAAAGTCGACCGGCTTGCTGTCGACGCCCTTCGCGGGCGGCGCGATCCAGTTCGCCATCTCGCCCTGCGCCGTGATCGGCTTCGCTTGCAGGCTCTTCACGTAGGCCTTGTCGGCGGCCGACGGGAGCCACTCGTCTCTCTTCGCGTCCCACTGCTCCTGCGTGAGCGGGGTGCCGTCGGGCGCGTAGCGGCCGTTCGCGAAGATGCCCTGGGCGCGGTGGAAGCGGCGCGACGGGAGCACGAAGCGGAACGACAGACCCGCGGCCTCGAGCGTCTTGTTCCAGCGATCGACGCCGCGCTGGCAGTCTTCGACGTAGCCGTCGCGCAGCACCTCGTTCATCGCGTTGCGCAAGGCGACCTCCTGCTTCTCGAGCGTCATCGGAGCGCCGGTCTTCGGCACCTCCATCGGGTACACGCCCTCGATCGCCTTGTGGTCGGTGTAGCGCTTGTCTTCGTTCGCGCGGCCCTTGAGGCCCGCGGCGAAGAACGACGCGGCGTTCGTCGAGATCTCCGAGCCGAACAGGTCGAGCGACAGCGAGTACCAGAGGTTCAGGTACTTCTGCAGCGTGGGCAGATCGACGCCGCCGAGCTTGCGGGCGTCGCCGTTGCTGTCCTGCTTCGTCAGCTCGGCCGAGCGCTGCACGACGCGGCCGACGCCGGTCTCGCCGACGAACATGTGGTGCGCCTCTTCGGTGAGCATGAAGCGCGTCGAGCGGGCGAGCGGGTCGAAGCCCGACTCGGCGAGCGCGAGCAGCTGATACTTGCCGTCGCGGTCGGTGAACATCGTGAACATGAAGAACGAGAGCCAGTCGTCGATCGGCTCGTTGAACGCTCCGAGGATGCGCGGCTTGTCGGGGTTGCCGCTGCGGCGCTCGAGCAGGCCTTCGGCCTCCTCGCGGCCGTCGCGGCCGAAGAAGCGGTGGAGCAGGTAGACCATCGCCCAGAGGTGGCGGCCCTCTTCGACGTTCACCTGGAAGAGGTTGCGCAGATCGTAGAGCGACGGGCAGCTGTGGCCGAGCATGCGCTGCTGCTCGACGCTCGCCGGCTCGGTGTCTCCTTGCGTGACGATGAGGCGGCGCAGCGTGTTGCGGTGCTCGCCGGGCACGTCCTGCCAGACGGGCTCGCCCATGACGTCGCCGAAGCCGATCTTCCGGTCGGGCACCTGGTCGGCGAGGAAGATGCCCCAGCGGTAGTCGGGCATCTTCACGTAGTCGTAGTGCGCCCAGCCGTCGACGTTCGAGCTGATCGCGGTGCGCAGGTAGACGTCGCGCTGCTGGAACCCCTCGGGGCCCATCGACTGCCACCACTCGAGGAAGTTCGGCTGCCACTGCTCCAGCGCGCGCTGGAGCTTCTTGTCTTCGCTCAGGTTGACGTTGTTGGGGATCTTCTCGTTCGAGATGGCGGTCATGGCGGTCTCCTTCTAGGTGCGGCGCATGTCGAAGACGGGCCGCACGCCGGCCTGTCCGTAGAGGGTGAGCGCGCCCTTCTCGCCGACGGCGTTCGGGCGCTGGAAGATCCAGTTCTGCCAGGCGGTGAGGCGGCCGAAGATCTTGGTCTCGAGCGTCTCGGGGCCCGCGAAGCGCAGGTTCGCCTCCATTCCGGTGAGCGCGTCGGGCGAGAGCGACGCGCGCTCTTCGATCGCGACGCGGATCTCGTCGTCCCAGTCGAGCTCGTCGGGCGTGAACGTCACGAGCCCGGCGGCGAGCGCCTGGGCGGCGTCGAAGGGCCCGGGGTGCGAGAGGATCTCTTTCACGCGGCCCGGCGTGCCGAGCATGCGCGTCTCGAGCCGCGACAGCCCGTTCGGCATCGGCAAGAGGCCCGCGTTCAGCGGCCCGAGCTCGATCGCGGTCGGCTGGTTCGGGTCGTCGAGCATGTAGCTGCGGTCGGCGGCGAGCGCGAGCTCGGCGAGCGAGCCCGCGAAGCACGAGCCCGGCTCGACGATCGCGTACATCGTCTTCGCGGTGACGTCGGCGCGCTTCAAGCACCGCTTCACGAGGTGCAGCACCTCGCGCCCGAGCCAGTGGCCCTTCTGCGCGCTCAAGAACGCGTCCCACGCGAGCACCTTCTTCGGGTCGCCCTTCGTCTTCACCAGCACCGTGCCGACGTCGAGGTGGTTGATGCGCAGGCGCAGCAGCGCGTCGTCGAGCTCGCGGAACGCGCGGAGCGACCACGACTCGTTGTCGATGCCGCTCGCGTCGGCCGGGGGCGCGGCCTCGGGCCCGCGGATCACGAGCTCGGCGAGGCGGTTCGCGGGCTGCAGCTTCAGCGAGACGTACTTGTACTCGGCGCCGCCCGCGCTCAGCTTCGGCCCGATGGAGGCGAGCTCGAGGCCCTTGCCGTCCTTCGGACGGTCGCTCGTCGCGGCCAGCGCCTTCGAGCGCTCGGCGACCACCTGCGCGAACTTGCTGCGCGGCACCACCTGGTCGACGAGCCGCCACTCGACCGCGCGCTTGCCCTTGATGCCCTCGGCCGTGGTGCAGAAGAAGTCGGCCTGGTCTCTGCGCACCTTGCGCTTGTCGACGACGCGGGTGAGGCCGCCGGTGCCGGGCAGCACGCCCAGCAGCGGCACCTCGGGCAGCGAGACCGCCGAGTTGCCGTCGTCGATGAGCAGGATCTCGTCGCAGGCGAGCGCGAGCTCGTAGCCGCCCCCGGCCGCCGTGCCGTTCAGCGCGCACAGCGTCTTGAGGCCGCTGACGGCGCTCGCGTCTTCCAGGCCGAGCCGCGTCTCGTTGGTGTACTTGCAGAAGTTCACCTTGAACGGGTGGCTGCTGCTGCCCAGCATGAAGATGTTGGCTCCGGCGCAGAAGATGCGGTCTTTGAGCGAGGTGACGACCAGGCAGCGCACCTCGGGGTGCTCGAAGCGCAGCCGCAAGATCGCGTCGTTCAGCTCGATGTCGACGCCCAGGTCGTAGCTGTTCTGCTTGAGCACGTAGTCCTGGGCGCGCAGGCCGCCTTCCTCCTGCACGTCCATCGACAGGGTCGCGATCTCGCCCTCGAGCTTCAGCTTCCAGTGCTTGTACTTCGAGGGGTGGCTCTCGAACGACGGGAGCTCTTCGTGAACGGTGTCCTTGCCCATGATCAAGGATCTGCCACGCAGTATGGTGCTGGTCAACGGGTCACATCGGCACTATATTTCCTGTCGATGGATCTGCTGGCCGAGGTCGGGCGCCGCGTGCGCGAGCGCCGCAAGGAGCGCGACATGACGCTGAAGGACCTGGCGAAGAGCGCGGGCCTGTCGGAGCGCTTCGTGTCGGAGCTCGAGGCCGGCCGCGCGAACATCTCGGTGCTGAACCTCGCCGGCGTGGCGAGCGCGCTGGAGCTGCCCCTCGCCGCGTTCTTCGCCGAAACGCCGGCCGGGGTCATCGCGCTGCTCGGGCTGCGCGGCGCCGGCAAGAGCACGGTCGGCAAGGCGCTGGCGCAGAAGCTGTCGGTGCCGTTCTTCGAGCTGGACCAGCTCGTCGAGCAGGAGGCGGGCATGAGCCTGCCCGAGATCTTCGCGATCCACGGCGAGGCGTACTTCCGGCGGCTCGAGCTGCAGGTGCTCGAGCGCTTCCTCGACGCGCACGACGAGGCGGTGCTCGCGACCGGCGGCGGCCTCGTCACGTCGCCCGACGCGTTCAAGCTGCTGCTCGAGCGCACGCGAACGGTGTGGCTCAAGGCGCGGCCCTCGGAGCACTGGGCGCGGGTCGTGGAGCAGGGCGACCTGCGGCCGATGCAGAACCGGCCCCGCGCGCGGGCCGAGCTGAACCGCAGGCTGCGCGAGCGCGAGCCCCTGTACGGCCGGGCCCAGCGCGTGGTGAGCACCTCGGGGCGCACGGTCGGCGACGTGGTGCAGGAGCTTCTGGGGTAAGACATTCGCCCATGCCGACCGCCCCCGAGACGGAGCTGCTCGACCGCAAGACGATGGCCGCGGCGCCCGGCCGCTGGCGGCTCGTCGTGATCTCCGAGGCGGGCTCGTCGTCGCACGCGCTGCCCGAGACCGGCAGCGTCGTGATCGGCCGCGAAGAGGGCGTCGACATCAAGCTGCTCGACGGCTCGGCCTCGCGACAGCACGCGCGGCTGCACCTGGGCGCCGAACCGAAGCTCGAGGACCTCGGCTCCAGCAACGGCACCATCGTGCGCGGCAAGCAGTACAAGAAGCAGACGGTCGAGCTCGGCGCCGGCGACTCGATCGAGCTCGGCAAGACGATCGCGGTGCTGCAGCCCGACGTGCAGACCGAAGGCCGCCCGTGGACGCTCCTGTCCCACGTGCACTTCGTCGACGCCGTCAACGGCGCCCGGCCGCCGTTCGCGCTGCTGCGCCTCGCCGTGCAGGCCCCCGCGGGGCTCGCGCAGTCGGTGCTGTCGAAGGAGCTCGGCGAGAAAGACGTCGTCGCCTCCTTCGGGCCGGGCATGTTCGAGGTGCTCTCGCCGGGCAAAGACGCGGCCGCCGCGAAGGCCCTCGGCGAGAAGCTCTCGGCGAAGCTGGTGGCGGCCGGGGCGCGCGTGCGGCTCGGCCACGCGTCGGCGCCGGTCGACGGCAAGACGGCCGACGATCTGATCGTGGCGTGCTCGCGGCCCGCGGCGGCGGCGTCGCCGGGGTTCGTGCTGCGAGACGACGCCATGAATGCGCTGTACCGGCTGGTCGACCGCATCGCACCCAGCGGCCTGAGCGTGCTGGTGCTCGGCGAGACCGGCGCCGGCAAAGAGGTGCTGGCCGGCGAGATCCACAAGCGCAGCAAGCGCAACGGCAAGCCGTTCTTGCGGCTCAACTGCGCCGCGCTGAAGGAGGAGCTGCTCGAGAGCGAGCTGTTCGGTCACGTGAAGGGCGCCTTCACCGGCGCCGACCGCGACCGCGTCGGGCTCTTGGAGTCGGCGAACGGGGGCACGGTGTTCCTCGACGAGATCGGCGAGATCTCGGCCGGCGTGCAGGCGAAACTCCTGCGTGTGCTGGAGGAGCGGCAGGTGATGCCGGTGGGCGCGAACGACAAGCGGCCGATCGACGTTCGCTTCGTGTTCGCCACGAACCGCGATCTCGAGGCCGAGGTGGCGCGCGGCGCTTTCCGGTCGGACCTCTTCTTCCGCGTGAACGGCATCTCGCTCGTGATCCCTCCGCTGCGCGACCGGGTGGCCGAGATCGAGCCGCTCGCGAAGACGTTCATCGCCGAGGCGTGCGCGAAAGACGGCCGCCCGGCGCCCGAGCTGTCGCCCGAGGGGCTCGCGACGCTGAAGGCGCACCCGTGGCCGGGCAACGTGCGAGAGCTGAAGAGCGTGATCGATCGCGCGGTGCTGTTCGCGGGCGAGGGCACGATGAGCGGCGAGGCGATCGCGCAGGCGATCGGCGTGAAGGGCGCCGCGCCGGCGGGAGCCGCGGCGACCGACCTTCGCGCCGCCAGCGAGGCCGCCGAGAAGCGCGCGGTGCTCGAGGCGCTCGAGAAGGCCGGCGGGAACCAGACGAAGGCGGCCGAGCTGCTCGGGGTGTCGCGGCGCACGCTGGTGACTCGCCTGCAGCAGTACGGGATGACCCGGTCGCGGAAGAAGTAGTTAAGCTCGCGATCGCTTGAGCACCGAGTTTCAGGGCACCGCGCGCTACCGCGTGAGCCGCCGGCTCGGCTCCGGCGGCATGGGCGTCGTCTACGAGGCCGAGGATCTCGAGCGCGGCGGCCAGCGCATCGCGCTCAAGCTGCTCAAGCACCAGGACCCCGCGTCGCTGATGCGCCTCAAGCGCGAGTTCCGTTCGCTCGTCGACATCACGCACGCGAACCTCGCGCAGCTCTACGAGCTCGACGTCGACGAGAAGACCGACACCTGGTTCTTCACGCTCGAGCACGTCGTCGGCGTCGACTTCCTCACCCACGTGCGCCCCGGCGGCGCGGCAGCCCCGCAGCGCGACATTCCCACCGCGCCGGTCGACCAGACGATCCGCAGCAGCGCGGCCGCCGGCGCCGCGGCAGGAGCGCTCGAGCTCGACCGCCTGCGCGCGGCGTTCGCGCAGCTCGTCGCCGGAGTCGCTGCGCTGCACGCCGCCGGGCGCCTGCACCGCGACCTCAAGCCCGCGAACGTGCTCGTCACGCCGAAGGGGCAGGTGAAGATCCTCGACTTCGGGCTCGTGGTCGAGCTCGCCGGCCACGAGGGCCTCCAGGACACCAAGGGCCACGAGCTCGTGGGCACCGCCGCGTACATGGCGCCCGAGCAGGCGCTCGGCGCCGCCGTCGGCCCCGCCGCCGACTGGTACGCCGTCGGCGTCATGCTGTTCCAGGCGCTCACCGGCACGCTCCCGTTCGACGGCGCGTCGATGCAGGTGCTGATCGACAAGCAGCGCGACCCCGCGCCGCTGGTGAGAGATCGCGCGCCGCACGCTCCCGACGACCTCGCGCGGCTCGCCGACGCCCTGCTGGCGCGCGACCCCGATCGCCGCCCAGACGCCGCCGCGCTGCTGAAGGCCGTCGGTGTCGCCGCAGGCCCGGCCCCCGCCGCAGAGACCGGCTTCGTCGGCCGCGCGGAGCACCTCGAGACCCTGCGCAAGGAGCTCGCCCGCGCCCGCGCCGGCGAGGCGCGCGTGGTGCAGATCACGGGCAGCTCGGGCATCGGGAAGTCCGCGCTCGCCCGCCGCTTCCTCGACGAGGCCGCCGAGAGCGGGGCCGTGGCGCTCGCCGGCCGCTGCTACGAGCGCGAGAGCGTGCCGTACAAGGCGCTCGACAGCGCGATCGACGTGCTCGCGCGCCGCATGATCGGCATGGAGCCCGCGCGGGTCGATGCGATCCTCCCGCGCGACGCCAGCGTGCTCGCGCGCATGTTCCCGGTGCTGAGGCGCGTGCCCGCGTTCGCGAACGCTCCGCAGCGCGACGTCAAAGAGGCCGTCGAGCAGCGCCGCCGCGCCGTCGGCGCCCTGCGCGAGCTGCTCGCGCGGATGACCGACCGCAGCCCCGTCGTCGTGCTGATCGACGACGTGCAGTGGGGTGACGACGACAGCGCCCAGGTGCTCGCCGAGCTGCTCACGCCGCCCGACGCCCCGAGCGTGCTGTGGGTGCTGGCCGCGCGCGAGCTCGGGCCCGCCGCGCGCGCGCTGCCCGGCGACCCCACGTTCATCGAGCTCGAGCCGCTGTCCGCGGGCGACGCGCGGGCGCTCGCGCAGAAGGCGCTCGGCGCGGGGCAGGCCGAGGCCGTCGAGCGCCTCGCGCAGGAGTCGGGCGGCAACCCGTTTCTGATTCAACAGCTCGCGGCGCACCCGTCGGGCTCGGAGCAGGGCCTCGACGGCGTGGTGCGCTCGCGCGTGAGCGCCCTCGATGCTCCGGCGCGGGCGCTGCTCGAGGTCGTGGCGGTCGCGGGCCACCCGGTCGACGAGCGCGTCGCGGTGAAGGCCGCGCAGCTCGAGCCCTCGGAGCGCGGCTGCGCCCTCGCCTTGAAGGCCGCGCACCTGCTGAAGACCTCGCCCGGCGAGCTCGCCGAGCGGCTCGAGGCGTGGCACGACCGCATCCGCGAGAACATCGTGGCGGCGCTCTCGCCGCAGCGGCAGGCCGAGCTCCACGCGCGGCTCGCCGACGCCCTGCAGGAGCTGCAGCCCGAGGCGCTCGACGCCGCCGCGGCGCATCTGCACGCCGCCGGTCAAGCCGAGCGCGCCGCCACGGCGCTGATCGCCGCCGCCGACCGCGCCGCCGACAAGCTCGCGTTCGATCGCGCCGCGCAGCTCTACGCGAAGGCGCTCGAGCAGCTGCCGGCCAGCGACGCGCGGCGCCGCCAGATCTCGACCCGCGCCGGCGACGCGCTCGCGGCCTCGGGGCAGGGCCCGGCCGCGGCGAAGGCGTACCAGCGCGCGCTCGAGGAGCCGGGCGAGGCCTCGCTCACCGCCGGCGAGGAGCTCGAGCTCAACCGCCGCGCCGGCGAGCAGCTGCTGCGCAGCGGGCACGTCGACGAGGGCATCGCCGCGATCGACGAGGTGTGCCGCGCCGCGGGCATGACGCTCGCGAAGAGCCCGTGGCGCGCCGCCGCGGCCTGGCTGTTCCGCCGCGCGCACCTCGCGCTGCGCGGCCTCGACTTCAAGGAGCGCCCCGCCAGCGAGGTGAGCGCCGCCCGGCTGCAGCAGATCGACGTCTGCTCTTCGGTGTCGATCGGCCTCTCGATGGTCGACACGATCCGCGGCGCGAGCTTCCAGACGCGGCAGCTCCTGCTCGCGCTCGAGGCCGGCGAGCCGTACCGCGTCGCGCGGGCGCTGGCGCTCGAGGCGGCGTTCGTCGCGACCGGCGGCGTCTCGCGCGAGGCGCGCGTGAACCAGCTCCTGGCCGAGGCGCGCAAGCTCGCCGAGCGCGTCGGCGACGGGCGGCTGCACGGCACGATCGATCTGTGCGCGGCGGTCGCGCAGTTCCTGGTCGGACGCTGGCGCGAAGCGCTCGGCTACTCGGGGCAGGCGGAGCAGTGGTTCAAGGAGCTCGGCAACTCGGTGACGTGGGAGGCCGCGAACGCGCGGCTCTTCTCGGTGTGGAGCCTCTTCTACATGGGCGAGATCGCCGAGCTGATGAAGCGCGTGCCGCAGCTTCAGCGCGAGGCCGAGGGCCGGGGCGACTGGTACGCGGCGACGTCGCTCGAGATCGGGCTGTCGAACGTCGCGACGATCGCGGCCGGCGAGCCGGGCAGGGCGCGCGAGCGCACGCGCGCCGCGATGGCCCGCTGGGGGCACTCGAGCTACCACTTCCAGCACTACTGGGCGGTCTTGAGCGAGGGGATGATCGACCTCTACGAGGGCCGGCCGCGCGAGGCGTTCGATCGCATCAACGAGGCCTGGCCCGCGATGAAGCGCGCGTACCTCTTGCGCACGCAGAACGTGCGCATCGAGGCGGGGTTCCTCCGGGCGCGGGCGGCGATCGCGTGCGGCGAGCTCGAGGCGGCCATCTCGGGGGCCGAAGCGCTCGAGGCCGAGAACGTGCCGTGGGGCAACGCGTTCGCCTCGGCGCTGCGCGGGCTGGCGGCGGCGGGACGCTCAGATGCCGAAGGGGCCGTGAAGCTGCTGCAGCAGGCGATCCTCGCGTTCGAGGCGGCGGACATGCGGCTGTTCGCGGCGGCGACGCGGCTGCGGCTCGGCGAGGTCGCGGGCGGCTCGCTCGCGGCGGCGTCGATCAAGGCCGGCGAGGCGTGGATGATGGCCCAGGGCATCAAGGCGCCCGCCGCGCTCGCCCAGATGCTCGTGCCCGCGCCGGCCCGAAGGGCTACGGGCAGCTGAGGTTCGCCGCGACGCAGGTGCCCATCGCGCACGCGCGGAACGCGGGCGCGTCGCAGCCCTGCGGCGAGCACGCGCACGAGCCGACGCGGCCGTTCGTGCAGCACGGCTCGTATGGGCTCGTCGTGCCGCCGGCGGTGGCTCCACCCGCGGTGGCGCCCCCAGCGGTCGCACCGCCGGCCGTGCCGGCGCCGCCTGCAGCGCCGGCGCCCCCCGCCGTGCCGGCGCCTCCGGCGGCTCCTCCCGCGGAGGCACCGCCCGCCGTGGCGGAGCCGCCACCGTGGCCGCTGCCGCCCGCGGCCCCGGCGCCTCCACTGGTGCCGCCCGGGCAGGCGCCCTGCGAGACGCAGCGGTCGAGCGCGCACGCGGTGATCTGCTGCATGCACATCATGTCGGGCTCGAGGCACTCGCAGGTGTCGATGAGCCCGGCCCGGCAGCACACGACCCACGAGCGGCCGGGGCCGGTCTCGTAGAGCGGGTCGAAGCAGCTCACCGCCAGGAAGGCGAAGAGCAGCGGGCGAATCACGTTCACGTGAGCTTTCGACACCAGTACCCGGCCTCGAGGGACTTCTTTTCGGTATACCGCACGTCCCAGGATCCGCGGGGCGCGTGTCGAAACTCACGAGGCAGGAGATTGAGGAGCTCTACGCACGGTACGCCCCGGTCGTACACCGGCGCGCCCTGTCGGTCGTCGGCCGCGATGCCGACGCGTGGGACGTCGTCCAGGAGGTCTTCGAGCGCATGCTGAGGAACGCGAGCGAGTTCCGCGCGCAGGCGCGGCCGATGACCTGGGTGTACCGGATCACCACGAACGTCGCGCTGAACCTCCTGAGGTCGCGCGGCCTTCGCGAGCCGGAAGGAGCCGTCGCCGCCGAGCCCGCGGTCGAGACCGCCGCGGCCGCCGAGGCGCGCCAGATGCTCTTCAAGCTCTCCGAGACGCTCGACGACCGCGAGCTCGCCGTGGTCGCGATGACCGTGCTCGACGGCCTGACGCAGGAGGAGATCGCCGACGCGCTGGGGCTGTCGCGCAAGACGATCAACCGCGAGCTCGAGGGCATTCGGGCGAAGGTGGTCGCGCTGGGGTTCACGGCGTTCGAGGTGCCCGCGTGAAGGGGCACGCGTCACAGCTGGTGCTCGACGAGCTGGCCGCGGGCCTTTCGGCGCCGGCCGACGCGAAGGCGCACGTCGACGGCTGCGCGGAGTGCACGGCGCGGCTGAAGGCGCTCGAGGCCGCGCGGGCAGCCGCGGCGCAGTCGTTCGGTTACTCGCGCACGAAGGCGCGCGTCACCGCCGAGCGCCCCTCGCGCTGGCGCGAGCTGATGCCGTTCATCGTGCCGGTGGTGGCAGCGCTCGTGTTCTTCGCCGTCGTCGCGATCGACTGGCGCCCGGACCCTCAGACCGAGCGGCTGAAGGGCGGGGCGTTCGTCGAGCTCGTGCATGGCGGCCGCGCGGTGACCGAGGTTCAGCCGGGCTCGCGCCTCGCGCTGAAGATCGGCACGGCGGGGAAGCAGTACGCGCTCGTGCTCGCGGTCGACAAAGACCGGCGCATCGAGGAGCTGTGGTCGGGCAAGCTGCCGGAGGGCGCGATCGTGACGCTGCCGAAGGAGCTCGAGGTGACTCCGGGCTCGGTCGCGGTGCACGCGTTTCTCGGCGATGCCCCGCCCGACCCGAAGGTGGTGCTGCCGGCGCTCGAGCAGAGCTTGCGCGACTATGCGGGCTGGCCGCTCGAGGCGCCGCCGCCGAAGCTCGAGGGCCTCGTGGTCGCGACGACGCGGCTGTGGGTGAAATGAAGGAAGCGATCGAAAGCGGCCGGGGTGAGGGCGACTCCGCCAGCGCTGGGGCGGGGACTCGCTTGCTCGCGCTGCTGCTCTGTGGGGTCGCAGGGGTCGCTCATGCGGCCCCGGCGCGCTGGGCGCTCGCGCTCGGCGAGAACCGCGGGCTCGACGAGGACCCCCCGCTCAAGTACGCCGAAGCCGACGCCCGCGCGGTGCTGCAGGTGCTCACCGATCTCGGCGACCTCGACCCCGCGCGCGCGCTGCTCGTCGCCGGCGCCGACGCCAACGCGGCCCGCGCCGCCCTCACCACGCTCGAGCAGCGCCTCGCCGCCGAGGCCACCGCCGAAGACGTGCTGATCGTCTACCTCTCGGCCCACGCCGACGAGGGCGCGCTGCACCTCGCCGGCACCCGCCTGCCCATCGCCGAGCTCATGACGTTTCTCGAGCGCGCGCCGGTCGGGGTCGCGGTGCTCGTCGTCGACTCGTGCCGCAGCGGCGCGATCACGCGGCTGAAGGGCCTCAAGCCCGTCGAGGGCCGCCGCGTCGACGTCGTCGGCGGCGCGCTCGAGGGCCGCGTCATCATCACGTCGTCCGGCGCCGACGAGTACTCGCAGGAGTCCGACCTCGTGCAGGGCAGCTTCTTCACGCACCACCTGCTCGGCGGCCTGCGCGGCCCCGCCGACGCCTCGGGCGACGGTCAGGTCACGCTCGACGAGGGCTACGCCTGGGCGTACGCGCGCACCGTCGAGAGCACGTTCGCGACGCGGGGCGGGGTGCAGCAGCCGCAGGTGCGCGTCGATCTGCGCGGCGCCGGCGCGCTCGTGCTGACGACGCCGGTGAAGAGCACCTCGCGCCTCATGCTCGACGCGAGCGAGCCGGTCGAGTGGCTGATCGCCTCGCTCGAGCCGAACGGGCCGGTCTCGCTGGTGCAGAAGCCGCAAGGGCCCGCGGCCGTGGCGCTGCCGCCGGGCCGCTACGCCGTGCGCCTGCGCACCGACGAGGGCTACCGCGAGCGGAAGGTGCAGCTCGCCTCGGAGTCCACCGCCACCGTGCGCGGCGACGAGATGGCGGGCGGCGAGCTCGTCCGCGTGGCGCTCAAAGGCCCGGCCACCGAGGCGCGGCTCACCGCGAGCGTCGGCGGGGCGATGACGTCGGGCATGCTGGCCGGGCTGCCGTTCGCCGCGGGCGCCGAGGTGCGGCTCACGACGCCGAAGCTCTTGCCCGGCGCGCTCGGGGTCGCCGTCGGCTTCCGCCTGAGCCAGGGCCCGGTGTTCTCGCAGTTCGAGATCGAGGGCCGCGCGAGCTGGATGTGGCGGTGGAGCCCGTGGCGCCTGACGATCGGTGTCGGGCCCGAGCTCGGGTTCGTCGTGGTGCTGCAGGACAACCTGCCCGACGCGAGCCGCCGCATCGGGGTCGAGCCGTACCTCGGCGGGGCGGTCGAGGCGCGGCTGAAGCTCGCCGGGCCGCTCGCGCTGACCCTCGGCTTCGGCGCCGGGGGTATGGCGGTGAAGACGATCACGAAGACGGCGCCGGTGTTCCGCGCCGCGGGCTTCCTGGGGCTCGCGTTCGACGTGTTGTGACGTGCGCCGGGTGAAGTGCCAGACTGCGGGCGATGCTGTGGCTCGCCCTCGTGCTCGCCTGTTCTCCGGCCTCGCCGCAGACCCGCAGCTTCGCCGGGCCCCACGGGTTCAAGCTGGAGCAGGTCGCCGGCGGCGGCCGCCGCTTCGCCCCCGTGGCACTGCAGCTCATCGGAGCGGACGGGAAGCCGCGCTGGAAGCTCCCGCAGGTCGAACGAGGCGTCTTTGCCCCGGTCTTCAGCGAGGACGGGAGCTGGGTCGCCGACGCGCTGACGCTCCACGAGTCGAAGGTCCGCGTCTTCAGCCCCGCGGGGGCGCTCAACCTCTTCGACGCGCTCGAGCTCGTCACCGAAGAAGAGCAGCAGAACATGAGCCGCACCTCCTGCGGGCTCGCGTGGCTCCGCGGGATGGAGTTCCACGGCAAGACGCTCGTGGTGTCGGTGAACCAGGCGCCCATGCGCCCGCCCATCTACGCGCCCGACCCGACGCCGCCGCTCGAGCTCCTCATCGATCTGGACACGATGAAGCTGAGCCGCCGGGCTCCGCCCCAGCGCTCCGAGACGATCGACGAGCTCGTGGCGCTGTGGAAGAGAGAGCCGGCGCGCCGCGACGACGTGCTTCGCAAGCTGGTGGCGAAGGCCGCGCTGCCGTCGAGCCGCGGCAACAGCGCGTTGCCCCAGCTCGCCCGCGCCGAGCTCGCCGGCAGCGCCGACCCGAAGCACCAGGCGGGGCTCCTCGCCATCATCGAGAGGCTCGGCAGCTCCGACGACCACGAGTGGGTCGCCGCCCAGGCGCTCGCGGCGAAGTGGCCGGTGGACGTCTCTGTGCGCATCGCCGCGCGCGTCCGCAACGCCCCGGCGGCGGCGGAGTACGCGCGGGCCGTGGTGAGAGAGCGCCTGGGCGGGGTCAACGAGCGCTCCGAGGCCCTGCGCATCGCCCTCGCCTCGCACCCTCCCGACGCGATCGCGCTCGTGAAGTCGGCGCTGGACGACCCCGAGCCCTACGTGCGCGAGGCCGCGGGGCACCAGCTCAACGAGCTGCCGCGCACCGCCGCGACGTTCGACTTCCTCGCCTTGCGCGTCGAGCTGCCCGCGGCCGGCCGCGCCCTCGTTCAGGTCTTCCTCAAGCTGCCGCTCGACGAGCTCACCGCCCGCTTCGAGAGGGAGTGCGAGACGTGGCGCACCGCCTGGCCCGGCTGCGACGCCTGGAGCGGCGCCCTCGCGGACGTGCGTGGCGACGTGAAGACAGCCGCGGCCCGGTACGGGCGCGCGGTCGAGGCGTTGACCCCGAAGGTCACCGGCGACCCGGGGGCGGCCTTCGAGGCCCGCAGAGATCTCTTCCGTCTCCACGTTCGCCTCGCGCGCCTCGCCCTCGCCCAGAAGCGGCGCGCCGAGGCGAAAGCGCACGCCGACGCGATCGACAAGGTGAAGTGGGCCGAGAACGAGCGGGTCGAGTGCTCGACCGGGTTGCCGCGCGCCCTCGAGCCGAAGTGCGACGGCGGGCTCGCCCGCGAGTACCTCATCGCCGAGCTGAACGGCAGGCGGTGGCGGTGAGCGCTACTGCGCTCGAACTTCGCGCAGGCCGACCATGACGTCGCGCCGCTCGCCGCCCTTCACGAAGTCCTGAATCACGCGCGCGAGCGCGGCGCCGAGCTGGCCGATGAGCGGCAGGTGCTCGCCGCCCTCGCAGGTGGCCTGGCCCTCTTTGTCTTCCGCGTCCGGCTGGAAGCGCTCGTCCCAACGAACGAGGCCGAACGTGCCGTCGCCCGAGATGGCCGCGTGCACGAGGGCCTTGCCCTTCGCGCGGGCGAACTCCGACAGCACGCGCCGCGACGCGAGGTTGTCGAAGCAGTCGACGATCAGATCGGCGGCGCCGCACAGCTGCTCGACGTTCTCGGCCGTCAGCCGCACTCCGAACGCCTCGCACTTCGTGCCGTGGAAGTTGAGCAGCTGGGCCTTCAGCGCCTCGGCCTTGTTCTTCCCGACGGACATCTTCACGAACGCCTGCGCGAGCAGGTTCTTCGACTCGACGCGATCGAAGTCGACGAAGACGAGCGTGGGCTCGAGATTGCGGCACAAGACCGCAGCCGTCGAGCCCAGCGCTCCCACTCCACAGAATACGAGCCGCTTCACGCGCCGAACGGGACCTTCGGCCGCAGGTAGATGCGCATGCCGTTCTGCATGCGGTCGACCACGAAGTTGTCGAACGCGTTGTCGGCGAGGTGCGGGACGTGCAGGCCGTTCATGCCGCCCGAGCGCACGACCTCGATCGCGATGCGGCGGACGTCGGCGTCCGTGACGTGCGCGTCCAGCTCCAGCGGGTAGTCCGCCGACAGACCGTTGAACGTGATGTTCAGATGCGCCATTGCGAGCACCTCCTACGAATGAGAGCCGCCCGACGCCTCGGCCGGCGGAGCCTGACTCAGGTCAGCCCCTCGGTGTTCTTGAGGTCCTTCATGCGCAGGCCGTTCTTCTTGAGCAGGCGGTAGAGCGACTGCATCGAGAGCCCCGTGCGCGCCTCGGCGTCCTTCATGTCGAAGTTCGAGCGCTTCATCACTTCCGCGAAGTAGCTGCGCTCGAAGTCCGCCACGACCCGGTCTTTCGCCTCGTGGTACAGCATGCCGGCGACGAGCTCGAGCAGGCTGGCGCCGCCTTCCTTCTTCGAGCCTTCGGGCTTCACCAGGAAGTCGAGCCACGACGAGTTGCCGGTCTGCTGCATCAGCGCGCCGCGCTCGAGCACGTTGCGCAGCTCGCGCACGTTGCCCGGCCACTCGTAGCCTTCGAGCAGGCTCAAGGTCTGCGCCGACAGCTCGACCGCCGAGCCGAGCTTCTTCACCAGCACCTGCGCGAGCACCGGAATGTCGGCCTTGCGCGTGCGCAGCGGAGGCAGCCGCACCTTCGCGACCGCGAGCCGGAAGAACAGATCTTTGCGGAAGCGGTTCTGCTCGATCTCCTCCATGAGGTTGCGCGCGCTCGACGCGATGATGCGGCAGTTGATCGGCTTCACCTTGCCCGAGCCCGCCGGCATCTCGCGGGTCTCGATGACGCGCAACAGCCGCGGCTGAACCGGCAGCGGCACCTCGGCGATCTCGTCGAAGAACAGCGTGCCGGAGTCGGCGGTGGCGAAGGCGCCCTCGGGGCCGAACAGCTCCTTGTCGGCGGTGGCGGCGTCGAGCAGCGAGCAGTCGACGACGCGGAAGGGGCCGAAGCGGCGCCCCGAGTGGTTGTGAACGGCGCGGGCGGCGAGCTCCTTGCCGGTGCCGGTCTCGCCCTCGATGAGGAGGTTCATGTCCTCCTTGGCGACGCGCTTGAGCTCGCTGAAGACGGCGCGCATGGCGTCGGAGGCGCCGACGAGATCTCCGAACGCCTCGCCGCCGGCGACCTCGATCTCGGTGCCGCGCGTCTGCTGCTTCACGGCGATCTTCGTCTTGCCGAGCTGGATCTTGTCGCCGGGCTCGACGAACGCCTGCACGATGCGGCGGCCGTCGATCCACGTGCCGTTGCGCGAGCCGAGGTCGCGCAGCAAGAGCCCGTTCGGCGAGCGCTCGACCTCGATGTGGCGGCGGCTGACGGTGCCGTCGGTGAGCACGAGGTCGTTCGTGGTGTCGCCGCCGACGCGGATGAGGCCGTCGAGCGTCGACACCTTCTTGCCCTTGTCGGGGCCTCCGACGACCTCGAGGCTCCACTCGCGGACCTGCACGCGCTTCGCGTGCTCCACGGGCATGTTGACCGACTGAGTCGTCTCTGGGGCGGCGGCGGCTCTCGACATGGCAGTCGAGGGTTCTACCTTGCTGGCCGCCCGTCAGGGCAGCAGAACTTCGACGATCTCGCCCGACGGCTTCCGGGCCTTGGCGGGCACCTGCGGCGAGAAGCGCAGGCGAGCCCAGACCTGGGGCGCGGCCGGCTGGCCGTCGAGGGTGGTGATGAGATCTCCTGGCGAGAGGCTGGTGAGCCCGGGGCCCATCACGAGCAGGCCGGGGAGCATCTTCGACAGCTTCGCGGCGGTGAGATCGTCGAGCGCGGGGTTCAGGAACTTCGCCCGGGCCTGGAGGAAGAGGTCGAGCGAGGCCGAGTCCATGCGGGCCATCTCGAGCTCGGCGGGCGGGCGGGCGCCGTCCTGCCAGCGCAGCGAGGCGGCCGGAGTGAACGCGAGCGGTACCGCGGGCAGCTCCTGCGAGGTGCGCGAGACCGACCACGCGGCCACCTTCTTCACGGCGGCGCGCATCAGCCGGTCCATCAGGGCGGTGAGCTGCGGAGCGGGGTCGAAGTCGGCGTCGGGCGGGGCCTCGGCGAAGGGGTCGACCTTCACGGAGGCCGAGCCGTCGATCAGATCTTCGGCGCCGGCGGGGAAGACGACCTCGATGTGGCCGATGTACTCGGTCTCTTCGTTGGCGGAGGCGCCGGCGCGGCGGCCGCGGGCGTCTTGCGCCTCCTGGGTGGAGCTCGAGACGCGCTTCTCGGCCCAGGGGCGGATGATGACGGCCTGATCGGGCCGGAAGCCGCCGCCGGTGAGCAGGGGCAGGGCGGTGGTGGCGACCCAGGCATGATCGTCGTCGGGGCGCATGACCTTGAACTCGCCGGGGCCCCAGAACGAGAGCTGCGAGCCGCCGGCCTCGATGGCGCCCTGGATCAGACGCTGGGAGAGCTCGAAGCTGCGGTAGGCGGGCTCGTCCCAGCGGAAGGCGAACGGGTAGACGAAGGCGCCGACGAGCTCGAGCTTCTGCGAGGGCTCGTGCGTGGTGAGCGGAACGGAGCTGCAGCCGGCGAGCAGCAGGAGCGCGAACGGCCTGATCAACGGATCAACCCTCCCTACGAGAATCGAGTGCCGGTCCGCTCATCGCCCCTCTTCACTCGCGCACGCCCCCGCGGGAACTTCACGGATCTTGTGACGGGAGGACGGGCTAGCGGACCGGCACTCTGTGGAAACCGTACTGTGCTACCGATCTGGAACCAAGTCGAATCGCGTCACGAAATTCATCAATAAAAACAACGGCCTCCAGGCTCGAGTCCTGGAGGCCGTTTCCCGACGATCCCGACATAACGGGTAGTACAGCGGTTCTTTCGCAGGTGCGACGAGGGCTTACATGCCCATGCCGCCCATGCCGCCCATGCCGCCACCGCCGGCGGGCATCTTGGGCTCATCTTCCTTCGGCTTGTCGGCGACCATCGCTTCGGTGGTCAGCATCAGCGAGGCGACGGAAGCGGCGTTCTGGAGCGCGCAGCGGCTGACCTTGGCCGGGTCGATGACGCCCGCCTTGATCAGATCTTCGTACTCGCCGGTCGCGGCGTTGAAGCCGAACGCGCCTTCGCCTTCCTTGACCTTGTTCACCACGACGGAGCCTTCGAGGCCGCCGTTGAACACGATCTGGCGCAGCGGCTCTTCCAGCGAGCGGCGGATGATGTCGACGCCCCAGCGCTCCTCATCGCTCCAGCTCTTGGCGCCCTTCTCGAGCGGCTTGAGGGCGCGCAGGTACGCGACGCCGCCGCCGGGGACGATGCCCTCTTCGGCCGCCGCGCGGGTGGCGTTGAGCGCGTCTTCCACGCGGGCCTTCTTCTCTTTCATCTCGGTCTCGGTCGCCGCGCCGACGTTGATGACGGCGACGCCGCCGACGAGCTTCGCGAGGCGCTCCTGGAGCTTCTCACGGTCGTAGTCGGAGGTGGTCTCTTCGATCTGCGCGCGGATCATCTTCACGCGGCCCTCGATGTCCTTCTGCGAGCCGTTGCCGTCGATGATCGTCGTGTTGTCCTTGTCGACCTTGACGCGCTTGGCGCGGCCGAGATCGTTGAGCGTCAGCGTCTCGAGCTTGATGCCGAGGTCCTCGGCGATCATCTTGCCGCCGGTCAGGGTCGCGATGTCCTCCAGCATGGCCTTGCGGCGGTCGCCGAAGCCCGGAGCCTTCACCGCGCAGACGTTCAGCACGCCGCGGATCTTGTTCACCACGAGCGTCGCGAGCGCCTCGCCCTCGACCTCCTCGGCGATGACGAGCAGCGGCTTGCCGCCGCGCGCGACCTGCTCCAGCAGCGGGAGCAGATCCTTCATCGACGAGATCTTCTTCTCGTAGATGAGGATGTAGGGGTCCTGCAGCTCGACCTCCATGCGGTCGGGGTTCGTCACGAAGTACGGCGACAGGTAGCCGCGGTCGAACTGCATGCCCTCGACCACGTCGAGCGTCGTCTCGAGGCCCTTCGCCTCCTCGACCGTGATGACGCCCTCCTTGCCGACCTTGTCCATCGCCTGCGCGATGATCGTGCCGATGGTGGTGTCGCCGTTGGCCGAGATGGTGCCGACCTGGGCGATCTCCTTGTTGTCCTTCGTGGGCTTCGACAGCTTCTTCAGCTCACCGACGACGATCTCGACGGCCTTGTCGATGCCGCGCTTGATCTCCATCGGGTTGTGGCCGGCCGCGACGAGCTTGCTGCCCTCGCGGAAGATGGCCTGCGCGAGCACGGTCGCGGTGGTGGTGCCGTCGCCGGCGACGTCGGAGGTCTTCGAGGCGACCTCCTTCACCATCTGCGCGCCCATGTTCTCGAACTTGTTCTCGAGCTCGATCTCCTTCGCGACGGTGACGCCGTCCTTCGTGATCGTGGGCGAGCCGAACGACTTCTCGATGACGACGTTGCGGCCCTTCGGCCCCAGCGTCACCTTGACGGTGTCGGCGAGGATGTTGACGCCGCGCAGAATCGCGTCGCGGGCGCGGGCTTCAAAAATGATCTCTTTGGACATGTGGGGTCTCTCTTGGAGGGGGTGGGAAGAATCACTTCTCGATGATGCCGAGGACGTCCTCCTCGCGGAGCAGCAGGTGCTCCTCGCCGTCGATCTTGATCTCGGTGCCGGCGTACTTGCTGAAGAGGATCGTGTCGTTCGCCTTGATGTCGAGCGGGCGGACCTTGCCGTCCTCGAGCACCTTGCCGTTGCCGACCGCGACCACCTTGCCCTCGAGCGGCTTCTCCTTCGCCGTGTCGGGGATGATGATGCCGCCCTTGGTCTTGTTCTCTTCGGCGAGGCGCTTCACGATCAGGCGATCCTGCAGGGGACGAATCTTCATGGCGTTTTCCTTGGGGTTGATTGAGGCGTTGGCACTCGCCCCATGCGAGTGCCAGAAACGGGACGGGCCGGATATAACCGGCACCTACACTCCGTCAAGGGCGCCTTAGCACTCGACCCCCTCGACTGCTAGCCAACCCCCCGTAACTATGGAGTTAAATTTTGATGCTCCCTGTGTCGATTGCTACACTTGAGGGCGTCATGAGCAACCTGGTCGTCGGAAGTTCGCTGAAGGAGTTTTTCAGGTTGGTGGTGGGCGAGGTGGTGAAGAGCCAGCGGGTGTCGGTGGCCGAGGTCACCGAGTTCTACCTGGTGAACCTGCTCGCGGAGTTCGCGCAAGCCGAGAAGCTGGTCGAGGCCGAGCCGCTCGCGGTGCTGTACCACAAGGCGCTGCAGGCGGAGCGCGACGAGCGGCTGCGCACGCTGCGCCGCTTGGGAGATCTGTCGCTGTACACCGCGGGCTTCTTCAAAGACTCGCTGCGCGATCGCGTGGTCGGGCCCGACTACTACATGCAGATGGGCGCGAACGCGTACGCGCAAGTAGCGCAGATGTCGCAGAGCTCGAGCTTCTCGAGCGTGTACTGGGAGCTGCACAGCAAGTTCACGGCGCTCACCGAGGTGCTCGAAGAGATCGCCGCCCGCGGCCAGTGCGCGACGCCGTCGGGGCAGGTCCGGGTGATGGAGACCTTCGAGCGCGAGGGGTCGGAGCACCTCGAGCGCGTGCTGCTCGACGTGGGCATCATGCCGAAGGGGCTGCTCCCCAACTAGCGTGCTGCTCGACCGCATTCAGGAGCACCTGGAAGCAATCTACGGCGTGCGCTGCGAGCTGAAGGTGTCGGATCACCTCGTCGACGCCGACGCCGCCCGCGCGCTCGGGGGCCGCGGCGACCGCGAGGAGCTCTTCGTGCACGAGGCCGGCGACGCGCTCGAGCTCGGCCTCTTCGTGCGCTCCGATGCTCCCGGCTTCGACGGCTTCTGCGAGGCCACCGAGGGCGTCTCGCACTTCATGTACCTCGTGCGCGCGGCCGAGCTCGGCCGGCACGTGTCGCTGCTCGAGCTCGAGGCTCAGGCCGAGATCGACAAGTTCGCGACGTGCGCGCTGCTCGGCTGGCGTCACGGCGACGTCCGCACGCTGCACGAGCGGCTCTTCGACCGCGTGCGCTACCGCCCCGACCTCTCGCGCGACGAGCGCTGGCGCTACGAAGAGGCGAACCGCATCGCGAGGGGCTACTGCCGGCGGCTCGTCGAGCTCGTGCTGGAGCGCCGCCTCGAGCCGCTGCTCTCGGAGCTGCGCGAGACCTACCGCATGGGCGCCGAGGCGAAGCTCCTGCGCCTGAGCGGCGCCTGATGCCCCGCGAGCTCTCGGCCGGGGGCGTGATCGCGCGCAAGGCCGCCGACGGCTGGGAGATCGCGGTCATCACGCCGCGCGGCAAGCCGAAGGTGCGCGCGCTGCCGAAGGGCCACATCGACCCGGGCGAGAAGCCCGAGGCGACCGCGCTGCGCGAGACCCGCGAGGAGACCGGGCTGACCGGGCGGAGCAAGGGAAAGCTCGGCGACGTGAAGTACGTCTACAAGTGGGAGGGAAAGTCGATCTTCAAGATCGTGAGCTTCTTCCTGCTCGAGTGGGAGTCGGGGGAAGTCGACCAGCTCACGCCCGAGATGCGCGTCGAGGTCGACCGGGCGAGCTGGCTGCCGTTGTCCCGCGCGGTGACGGAGCTCTCGTACCCAGGGGAGCGTCAGATGGCGCAGAAGGCGCTGGAGGCGCTCGACCCGTCGGCTAAGCTCGCGGCGCCTTGACCAAGGGCACCTACGAGGTCGTCGGCAGGCTGCCGCCGGGGCAGGGGCGCAAGACGCTGCTCGCCGTGACGGGCAGCGGGCAGGGCTTCAAGCGCCTGGCGGTGCTGCGGCCCGTCGGCGGCGCGACGCAGATCGCGGTGGCGAACGTGCACCCGCAGCTGCCGCCGCCGCTGGGCGTCGACGACCTCGAGGGCACCTCGTACGCGATCTACGACTTCTTCCCGGGCGCCACGCTGCACGAGATCGGCGAGGTGTACCGCTCGCAGGATCAGCTGCCTCCGCTCGGGCTCGTGGTGCGCATCGTGATCGACGCGGCGCGCATCATTCACGTCGCGCACGAGCACGTCGACCCGCTCGGCGGCGTCGGCGGCTTCGTACACGGCGGCATCAGCGATGCGTCGCTGCTCCTGGGGTTCGACGGCGAGGTGCGGGTCATCGACTTCGGGCTGCGCAAGGTGAACCGCTTCACGGCGCCCGAGGCGGCTTCAGGCGGCGTCCCGCTGACGGCGCAGACCGACGTGTTCTCGCTCGCGGCGGCGCTGCACGCGGCGCTGACGGGCTTCGACAAGGCGTACGCGCCGCTGCTGGCGCGGGCGCCGTCGGCGCGCGAGTTTCCGCCGCCGTCGACGGTGCACCCCGACGCGACCCAGGAGCTCGACGCGCTCCTGATGCGCGCCATGCTGCCGGAGCCCGAGAGCCGGCTCGCGTCGGCCGCCGAGCTCGCCGACGATCTCGAGCGCATCGCGGGCGCGCAGCTGCCGCAGCGCGAGGCGTGCGCGACGCGGCTCAAGCAGCTCTTCGAAGAGCGCCTCGACGGCTTCCGCAACATGGTGCCGAAGCTGTCGTCTGATGCGCCGCCTGCGTCGTCGCCTCCGAAGCCCCGGGCGTCGAAGCCGGCGCTGGCCGCGCAGCCGGCGCCGCGCAAGAGCGGCCCGCGCGCGCCGATTCCGACGGGCACGCAGCCGGAGGCGAACCCGATCGGGAAGCGGCCGACCCCGCCGGAGGTGAAGGCGGCGTTCGGAGACCCCGACGGGCTGGAGGACGAGCGGACGATTCTGGCGGACTCGGATCCGCGCCTCGCTCCGTCGGCCGGCATGAAGACGAAGGTCGAGCCGACGCGCTCGGAGCGCTCGCCGGCGCCGCGGGGCTCCGGGCCGAAGAAGCCGGTGGCGCCGCTGCCCGACGTGCCGTGGGAGCAGGGCATGGCGCCCGAGGAGCGGGGCCAGCCGACCGACCAGAGAGACTCGCGGCTGCCGCCGTCGGAGGAGCCGGTGCCCATCGAGGAGGTGCCGACCGGGCTGTCGCGGCGGGTGACGGGGGCGCAGCCGGCGCTGTCGGTCGGCGGGTCGACGCGGGAAGAGAAGGCGAGGGCCCGCGGGCAGGAGCTCGTCGACACCGGCGAGATCGAGGGCGACGAGGCCGACGATCTGCGCGACCAGCCGACGGTGGTGCGGGTCAGCGGGCAGCACAAGAAGCTGGTGGTGGAGCCGCCGCCCGAGATGGTGGCCGCGGCCTTCGGAGACGTCGACGCGGAGGCCGAGGCCGAGCCGGGCACCGCGATCATCACGAAGGGCGACGGGCCGAAGGCGAAGGCCGCCGAGCCGCCGGTGCTGGAGCCGGAGCCGGAGCCGGTCTCGCAGCCGGGATCGGGCCCGCTGGAGGCGCCGGACACCGGCGTGATCGGCGGGAAGCCCGAGAAGAAGCCGGAGCCGCCGAAGCCGCCGAAGCCCAAGAAGAAGGGCGGGGCGGCGCGGAAGCTCATCGCGTTCTTGCTGCTGCTGATGGCCGGTGGCCTCGGCTACGGGATGCTGAAGCACCCGGCGCTGATGAAGGCGAAGTTCGCGCCGGTGAAGTCGAAGATCGAGGAGGCGATGGTGAAGTACGGGCTGAAGAAGCCGCTGCCGCCGCAGCCGCCGCCCGAAGAGCCGCCTCCTCCGCCGCCGGCGGTGGCCGAGGACCCCGACGCAGGCGCGGGCGCAGGCGCGGAGCTCGCGATGCTGCCGGCTCCGGATCCGGACGCCGGGCTCGCAGCCCTGCTCGAGGACGAGGGCGACGGCGGGGAAGAGGAGGAGGAAGAGGAGGACGGAGGGGTCTACGCGTCGGACGGAGGGAGGCACCCCGACGGCGGCGTCGTGCGGAAGGTGAAGAAGAAGAAGAAGAAGAAGCGCCGGGAGTGGTGGAAGACGCAGTGATTGCTGTGCGCGCCTCGGCGCGCACAGGAAGCCGGTCGCTCGATCGAGGCGCTCGAGTGGCGGCTCAGCGGGCGAACAGGTTCTTCACGCGCGGGTCGTCGGCGCGCATGCGTGTGAACGCGGCTTCGACCGTGACGGCTTCGTCAGCCGAGAGCTCTCGGCGCGGGGCGAGGTACGGCCCGCGCACGCGGATCGAGAACAAGAGACCCGTCAGCGGAGCCAGCGCCAGCTCGAAGCGGCGCGCGGGAAACCCGTACGGGTCGGGCAGGCCGTTGACGTGCGCCGGATCGTGGAAGAGCTCTTCGTCGCACCCGTAGGTGCGCTCGTCTCCGAGCTCCTGATCGGCGAGGACGAAGATCCACTCGGGGTCGACCTTCATCACCAGGACGTCGACGCCGTTTCCGTGCTGGACGAGGACGTCGGGGTCCTCGACCTCGAGCAGCAGCGCTTGGGCGCGGGCGAGGTCGCCACGGAGAGCCTCGTTCTCGACCTGACGTGCCTTCAGGTTCGCGCGGATCGACACGGCCGCCAGGATGACGGTGGTCGCGACCCCGACGGGCCACGCGGCCTTCCCTTCGAGGCACGAGCCGACCGTGGCGCCGATCACGGCCGCGACGGCGGTGAACGTGATCGCAGGGCCCCACGCGACGTTCCGGCCGGGGTTGAGCACGCGCTCGAGCACGCGCCGCTCTTCAGCGGTGAGCGGCCGCTGACTCTCTCTCAGCACCTACGCCTTCACGGCGCGGTCGGTGACCTCGAGCGCCTTGTCGACGATGGCGAGGCCCTCGAGCAGCTGCTCTTCCGTGATGCACAGCGGCGGGTTCACGAAGAAGTTGTTCCACCGCACGAACGTGTAGATGCCGCCGTCGAGCAGCGCCTTGCGCAGCTCGTTCATCGGCGGGCTGTGCCCGTTGAACGGCGCCAGCGGCTCGCGGGTCTTGCGATCTTTCACGAGCTCGACGATCGAGAAGAGCCCGATCGAGCGAACGTCGCCCACGCTCGGGTGCTTCTCTTTGAGCCGGTTCAGCTCGCGCGCGAGCACCTTGCCGAGCTTCGCGGCGTTGTCGACGAGCTTGTCCTGCTCGTAGACGTCGAGGCACGCCAGCGCGGCCGCGAGGCCCATCGGGTGCGAGTTGTACGTGAGGCCGCCGTAGAAGACGTTGTCCTCGAAGTGGCGCGCGATCTTGTCTTTGATCAGCACCGCGCCGAGCGGCAGGTACGCGCTCGTCAGCCCCTTCGCGATCGTCATCAGGTCCGGCACCACGCCCCAGTGCTCGCACGCGAACATCTTCCCCGTGCGGCCGAAGCCCGCCATGACCTCGTCGAGGATCATGATGATGCCGTTCTTGTCGCAGATCTCGCGCACGCCCTTCAGGTAGCCCTCGGGCGGAATCAGGATGCCGTTCGTGCCCGTCACGGTCTCCATGATGATCGCCGCGACGTTCTGCCCGCCCTCGTACATCACCACGTCTTCGAGGTAGCGCAGGTGCTTGTCGACGCAGCCCGTGCACGACGGGCCCCCGCCGCAGAACGTGCAGCGGTACGCGTACGGATCGGGAATGCGGACCACGCCCGGGATGCCCGGCTCGGCCGCCCAGCGCCGCGGGTCGCCGGTCAGCGTCGCCGCCCCCGCCGTGCCGCCGTGGTAGCTGCGGAAGCGCGCGATCACCTTCGACCGCTTCGTCACCATCTTCGCGATCTTGATCGCGTTCTCGTTCGCCTCGGCGCCGCCGTTCGTGAAGAAGACCTTCTTCAAGTCGCCCGGCGCCATCTCGGCCAGCCGCTTGCCGAGCAGCGCGCGCGGCTCGGTCGCCATGTACGGGTTCGCGTAGCAGAGCTTGTCTGCCTGATCCTTGATCGCCTGGATGACGCGCTTGTCCTGATGGCCGACGTTCGTGCACATCAGCTGGCTGTTGAAGTCGAAGTACCGCTTCCCGTTGGCGTCCCAGAAGAAGATGCCTTCTGCCTTCGCCATGGGGATCGGGTTCACGGCCGCCTGGGCCGACCACTCGAACAGCGTGTACTGCTTCGACAGCTTGACGATCTCGTCGGCGCTCAGCTCGGCCATGATCAACCGATCTTGGCTTCGCCGAACTTGCCCGACAGGGCCTCGCGCACGTCGCGATCGAACTTCACCTTGCCCGTCGCGATCTCGCGCAGCGACAGCACCGGCGGCTTGTTCTTGCTGACCTCGAGGATCGGGCGGGCGCCCGCCATCAGCTGGCGCGCGCGCTTGGCAGCGAGCAACACCAGCGCGAAGCGGTTGTCGACCATGGGGAGGCAGTCTTCGACGGTTACACGGGCCATAGGGAATGCGCTCTTACGGGCCCAGGTCGACTCCGTCAAGGGCACGCCTGCCGGACATCGCCAGCGCCCGCTTCGACAGGGTCTTGTACAGGGGCCGCAGGCCCTCGGGGAGCGCCTCGAGGTGCCGCTTCACCACCTCGGCGTCGCCGCGAACGATCGGCCCGGTCAGCGAGGCCGCCAGGCCCTTCGAGCGCGCCCCGCGGATCGCCGACTCGGTGAGCGCGAGCAGCGCCGGCTCGACGATCGCGGCCGGCAGGTCGGTCGCCTCGACGGCGGCGTCGAGCAGCGCCATCACCAGGCCGGCGCTCATCACGGCGCCCGCGTGGTAGCGCGCGCGCTTCTTCTCGTCGACCTCGAGCGTGTGCATGCGCAGCGCCTCGGCGACCTGCATCAGCACGCGCAACAGCTCGAGCTCCGAGGCCGCGATCGCCGCGAACCGCCCCTCGAGCGGGTCCCTCGGGTCACTGATCGCCACCAGCGGGTGGAACGAGCCGCGCAGCCGCTTCGGCTGCTGGAAGACCTCGAGGCTCAACGCGCCCGCGCAGTGGATGAGCGCGGTGCCCTCGCCGAGCCCGGGCATCACCTCGGCGCTGACCGCCGCGACCGCGGCATCCGGTACCGCGAAGAAGCACAGGTGGGCGCCGGCGCGGTCTTTCGGCGTCGCGAGCTTGAGGCCGAGCGCCTTCGCGCGGGCGGGCTGCGTGGTCACGACGGCCGGCTTCCAGCCGGCGGCGGCCAGGCCCAGGGCGAGGGCCCCGCCGGTACGGCCGAGGCCCACCACCACGACGCGGGGCGGGGGAGCCGCCCTCTTCGGCTTCGAGGCCTTCAGGCCCGGGTGCGTCTTTCTCACGCCCCGGCTTTTACGCTAACGGCAGGCGCCTGCGTTGCACGTCTTGCCCTGGTTCTGGCAGTCGAGCGTCTGCTTGTACGTGCAGCCGGTGCCCTGGCAGAAGCCGCCGCCGCAGGCGTGATCCGCGCAGCCGCAGCCGTACTGCCCGCAGTCGTGCGTCTCGCGCCACGTGCACCCCGAGCCGGGCGCCGTGCCGCCGTTGCACTTGTGGTCCACGCAGTTCGCGCCGAACTGGGCGCAGTCGTGCGTCTCGCGCCAGGTGCAGCCCGTGCCGGGCGCCGTGCCGCCGTTGCACTTGTGGTCCACGCAGTTCGACCCGAACGCCGCGCAGTCCATCGCCTCGCGCCAGGTGCAGCCCGTGCCGGGCGCCGTGCCGCCGTTGCACTTGTGGTCGACGCAGTTCGACCCGAACTGGGCGCAGTCGTGCGTCTCGCGCCACGTGCAGCCGGTGCCGGGCGCGGTGCCGCCGTTGCACTGGTGGTCGACGCAGTTCGACCCGAACTGGGCGCAGTCGTGCGTCTCGCGCCACGTGCAGCCGGTGCCGGGCGCGGTGCCGCCGTTGCACTGGTGATCCACGCAGTTCGCGCCGAACGCGCCGCAGGCCTGCAGCTCGCCGCTGGTGCAGCCGGTGCCCGGCGCCGTGCCGCCGTTGCACTGGTTGTTGACGCAGCCCGCGCCGAAGCCGCCGCACGCGTTGCGCTGCGCCGTCGTGCAGCCGTCGGAGCCGACCGCGCCGCCGCTGCACGGGCCGCCGCCGGGGCCGCCGCCCCACCACTCCCAGTGCCACGGCTCGCCCGGCACCGTGCGCCGGAAGCCGTACGCGCCGCCGTGCGCGTTGAGCCAGCTCGCGACGCTGCCGTTGCTCGTGTTGAGGTCGAGCGCGTGGCCGCTCTGGTGGTTGCTGTAGCCGGGCCGCGCGGCGAGGTTGCCGTTGTTGCAGCTGCGCGTGACGTAGCAGTTGTAGAGGTACTGCTGCTCCGCCATGGTGCGGAAGCCGGAGATCACGCGAATGTAGACGCCCGCGCGCGCCGCGGCGTCCTGCATGACCGCGTACGCGTTCGCGGTCTCGCGCTCGACGGGCTTCCCGTCGGCGGTCACGACGGTGATCGTGAACGCGTTGCCGTTCGAATAGCCGGTGTCCTGCCGGGAGCCGCAGGTGACGAGGCCCTGCTCGGCGCTGCTCATGAGATCTTCTTCGGGCGGCGCCTCGTCGGGCTCGACCATCTCTTCGCCAGGACCACACGACAGCACTGTCACCGCAAGGAGCCACCCGATTCGTGAGCGCATGGGCTGGGCGCTGAGCCAGCGTCATGCCATGTGTGGCCGCTTTGCATTCGTGGCGCGGATGACGCTTCGCGTCGGCGCGATCGGCCCCTCGAACTGCGGCGCGTGCGTTCCCCCTGTACGAAATCGCGACGTCTCGGTCAGGTTTCAGTGGCGTGAATTACGTGCGCGCGAACGTGAGCTGATCGTCCTTCACGCCGATGCGCACGCGATCGCCGGTCTTGAGCTCGCCCTTCAAGATGCGCTCGGCGAGCGGGCCCTCGACCAGGCGCTGAACGGTCTGCCGCATGGGGCGGGCACCGAGGGCAGGATCGAATCCTCCCCGCTCCAACAGATGCCGGATGACGTCGTCGCCCGCGTGGTACTCGATGCCCTTCTCGCTCGAGAGGCGCTTGCTGCTCTCGCCGAGCAGCAGGGTCGCGATGCGGGCCACCTCGACCTGCTCGAGCGGGCGGAACACGCAGCGCTCGTCGATGCGGTTCCACAGCTCGGGCGGCAGCGCCTTGCGCGCGGCGCTCGCCGCGTCGCCGTCTTTCGCGGGCTGGGCGGCGGCTCCGAAGCCGACGGTCTTCGCCCTCTCCGTGAACGCCTCGGCGCCGAGGTTCGTGGTCAGGACGACGACGGCGTTCGAGAAGTCGATGTGGCGGCCCTTGCCGTCGGTGAGGCGGCCCTCCTCCAACACCTGGAGCAGGAGCATCAGCACCTCGCGGTTCGCCTTGTCGATCTCGTCGAGCACGACGACCGACGAGGGGCGCTTGCGCACGGGCTCGGTGAGCTGGCCGCCGTCGCCGTAGCCGACGTAGCCCGCGGGAGCGCCGATGAGCCGCGAGACGCCGTGCGCCTCCGACAGCTCGCTCATGTCGACGCGCACCATGGCGTCGCGGCTGCCGAACAGCACGTCGGCGAGCGCCCGGGCCAGCTCGGTCTTGCCGACGCCGGTAGGCCCGAGGAACAGGAAGCTGCCCATCGGCCGGCGGCTCGAGAAGCCGGCGTAGTTGCGGCGAATGACCTTCGAGACGCGCTCGATGACGTCGCCGTGGCCGATGACGCGGGCGCCCAGGTCCTGCTCGAGGCGCAAGAGGCGCGCCGAGTCGTTCATGAGCAGCCGCTCCTCGGGAATGCCGGCGAGCTTCGAGACGATGCGCGCGACGTCCTGCGGCTCGACCACGTCTTTGCCCTCGCGGCGGCAGCGGGAGCCGGCGAGGTCGGCGATCGAGATCGCCTTGTCGGGCAGGAACCGGTCGCTCACGTACTTCGCGGCGAGCGAGGCGGCGGCGGTGAGGGCCTCGGGCGTGTAGGTGAGCCCGTGGTGCTCCTCGTAGCGGGCGATGACGCCGTTCAAGATGTAGACGGTGTCGGGCACCGACGGCTCGTTGACGACGACCGGAGTGAAGCGCCGCTCGAGCGCCGGGTCCGACTGAATGTGCTTGCGAAACTCGTCGTGCGTGGTGGCGCCGATGCAGGGGAAGTCGCCGCGCGACATCGCGGCCTTCAGCTCGTTCGCGGCGTCTTGCGGGCCGTCGCCGGTCGAGCCGGCGCCCACGAGCGTGTGCAGCTCGTCGATGAAGACCACGATGCGGCCCTCGGCCTTCTTCACCTCGTCCTTGATGCCGTTGAGCTTCTCGCTGAACGAGCCGCGCAGCTGCGTGCCGGCGACCAGCGTGCCCATGTCGAGCTCGAGGATGATGCGCTCGCCCACCGGCCCCTTGAGCTGGGCGAGCTGCTGCGCGACGCCCTCGACGACGGCGGTCTTGCCGACGCCGGGCTCGCCGACGAGGCAGGGGTTGTTCGTGCGGCGCTTGCCGAGAATGTCGATGACCTCGTCGATCTCTTTCGCGCGGCCGACGACGGGGTCGAGCTGGCCGGCCTTCGCGAGCGCGGTGAGGTTGCGCGACAGCGACGTCAGCAGCGGAAACGCGCGGGCATCGAGCTGAGCGCCGCTGTACGCCGCCGGCTCGGAGACGGGCGGCGGTGCCGGCGAGACCTGCGCGGCGACGGCCTCGAGCTCCTGCACCTCGCGGTCGGTGATCTCGTCGACGAGATCTCTCGCGGTCAGCGGCTTCAAGGTCGCGGCCGGAGGCTTCGCGGTGGGCAGCGTGGCGGTGCGGATCTGCGCCATCGGGTGCGGCATCGGAGCGGGGGGCGCCCCGATCGGCCGGCCGCTGCTCGGGCTGCGCGGGACTCCGGGGGGAAGCTCGCGCGAGAGCAGGAGGCGCCGCGGCATGCGGCCCGAGGTGAAGTACGACAGCGCGGTGTTGCGCAGGCCGGTCAGATCGAGGCCGGTCTTGAACAGCAGGTCCTGTGCGGCGCAGCGCAGCCTGGTGGCGGCGATGAGCGTGTGCATGCAGTCGGCTTCGGTCGAGCCGCAGCCGTGGGCGATCTCGTGGGCGCGCTCCCTGAGCTCGCGGACGAGGCCGTCCTGCTCGCGCGGCGCGGTGGTGAGCAGCTCGAGCAGGCGGTCTTCGTCGACGCCGCGCTCTTTCAGCAGCAGGGCCGCGCGGTTCTCGACCGTGAACATCGCGAGGAGCACGTGCGCGGTGGTCAGCGGCTGGTTGACGGTTCCGGCGATGTCTTTGGCTTCGGTGAGAACCTGCGCGAGATCGGTGCTTTCGACCATGAGTCTCCCGCCCCAGTCCTACATCGGGTGGTGAGGCCCGGCAAAAAAACGGCTACAGGGCGCTACAGGGCGAGTCGGCAGTCGGCAGTCGGCAGTCGGCAGTTGCTGCGAGCTGCCAACTGCCAACTGCAGACTTGAAATGGCCGTGCCCCCTGAGCGTTATTGCCGCGCGCCTTGCTCACCGCTCTCATCGATCCCGTCGTTCACGTGCCGAAGGCGGTCGAGGGCCGCCGCTGGCTGCTGCCGCTCGTCGCCGTCTGCGCCGCGGTGAGCTTCTCGGGCCTCGCCTTCGCGTCGCGGCTCGACGCCTCGGGCGCCGTGCTCAAGAAGATGGAGGCCTCGGGCGAGCTCGCCAAGGCCTCCGAGCGCGAGCTCAACGAAGAGGTGCAGCAGGCCCAGCGCGTCGCGCTCGTCGGCGGCGCGGCCAAGGGCATCTTCGTGATGCCGCTCGTCGTGCTGCTCGTGGCCGTCGCGCTGAAGGTCGCGGCCTGGCTCTTTGGCCGCAAGCTGCTCTTCGCGCAGGCGTTCACGATCGCCGCCGTCGCGTTCCTGCCGATCGCCGTGTTTCACGTCATCTACGGCTTCGTCGCCCTGAAGCAGCCCGTGGTGACCGCGGCGATGGCCCAGGACCTCGTGCCGTCGTCGCTGTCGGTGCTCGCGCCGCCCGACGCGGTCAAGGTCGCTCGCGTGCTCCGGCAGGTCGACTTCTTCAACGTGTGGTCCGCCGTGCTGCTCGGCCTGGGCCTCTCGGCGGGCACGAAGCTGCACCCCTCGCGCGGGCTCGCGCTGGGGCTCGTGCTCTACGTGATGCTGTCCGCGGTCGTCATTGGGCTGCCCGGGCTCATGGAGCAGGGAGGGCCGAAGTCGTGATCGCCCACGTGCTCGCGCTGACGCTCGCCGTGCCGATCACGCTCGACGAGGTGAAGGCGGCGTCGCGGCAGAACCTCGATGCGCTGCGGCAGGAGATCGAGGTCCGCCGCCAGCAGCTCGGCGTCAACGTCGCGAAGGCGGCGATCTTTCCGCAGGTCGCGGTCACGAGCCAGGTCGGCGGCGCCACCGCGACGCACCGCCGGCAGCTGCTGCCGGTGGCCCAGGAGCTCCCCAACGGCGACCTGACCTACTACGTCGACCAGCCCGCGTACGTCGCGGGGAGCCTCAACTTCTCGGTCTCCGTCAACCAGCTCATCTACGACGGCGGCCGCTGGTGGAACCAGATCGCGCAGGCGGGCGCCTGGCAGCGCGCCGCGGAGGGCCAGCTCGAGGAGCAGCGCCTCGTCAGCGAGCTCGAGGCCGTCAACCGCTTCTACCAGCTGCTGTCGGCGCAGCTCTCGCTCAACGTGCTCCAGAACGGGGTGAAGCGCAGTGAGGACCAGCTCACGCGCGCCGACAACCTCTACGAAGCCGCGCGCGCCGGCAAGCTCGACGCGCTCACCGCCGCCGTGAACCTCGGCAACGATCGCATCGCCGTGCTCCGGCAGCGGCAGGTCGTGACCGCGGCGCAGGTGGAGCTGCTCAAGTGGATCGGGCAACCCACCCGCGAGATCGAAGCGCAGGACCCGGGGACCATCAGCGGCAACGAGGCCCAGCCGCCGGCCCCCGGCTACGAGACGGCGAAGGCCGCGGCGCGCCGCCACCGGCCGCTGCTCGTGGCGCTGAGCGCCCAGGTCGACGCCTACTCCGAGGCCGTCGACGTCGCGTGGGCGCCCTTCCTCCCGACCGTGTCGGCCGGGGCCACCTACACGCGCCAGGGCAACAGCTTCGACCCGTTCTTCACCCATCCGCAGCAGAACAACGCGCTGAGCGGCGGCCTCAACTTCAGCTGGAACCTGTTCAACGGCTTCGCGCACGACGCCCAGCTCGAGCAGGCGCGCGCCACGCTCTCGCAGGCCCGCCTCAACCGCGAGCGGGCCGAGCTCGACCTCGACGGCGACATCCGCCGCGCCCTGAAGGCGCTCGAGACGCAGCTCCAGGTCGCGCAGATCGCGAACGACAACCTGAAGCTCACCGAGGCTTCGCTGAAGCTCGCCGAAGAGCGCTTCAGCGCCGGCGCCGGCTCGACCCTCGAGGTCCGCGACGCGCAGGTGAAGCTCATCAACGCGAGCTTGAGCCGGCTGCAGTCGCGCGTCGACGTCGAGATCGCGCGGGCAGCGGTGAAGCGTGTCGTGGGCGCCGACGTGGAGGAGGTTCGATGACCTGGTGGAAGGGCTTGCTCGCCGCGGTGCTCGTGCTGGGCTCCGGTGCCATCGCCGTCGGGGGCCTGAAAGAGAAGCCTCCGCCGGCCGTCGAGGTGCAGGTCGGCGCCGCGAAGAAGGCGCCGATCACGCGCACCGTGACCGGCGTCGGCAAGGTGCAGGCGGCCACGACCGTGAAGATCTCGTCGTCGCTCTCGGGCGACCTGCTCGAGCTGAACGTGAAGGCCGGCGAGCAGGTCACGCGCGGGCAGGTGCTCGGCCGCATCGATCGCCGCCGCTTCGAGGCCGCCGTGAAGCAGGCGCAGGCCGCCGTCAGCGCCGCGAAGGCCGACGCGAAGGCGACGCAGGTGAACGCCGACCGCGCCGCCGCCGAGCTCGCGCGGGTGAACGGGCTCGTCGAGAAGGGGCTGGCCTCGAGGGCCGAGGTCGAGAAGATCACGGCAGACCGCGACACCGCGCTCGCCCAGGTCGCGGCGCTCACCGATCGGGCGGCCCAGGCGACGGCGCGCCTCGAGGAGGCGAGCTCGGACCTCGCGAAGACGACGCTGTACGCGCCGATCGACGGCACGGTGATCGAGCTCAGCCGCGAGGTCGGCGAGCGCGTGCGCGGCTCGGACTTCAGCGAAGACGTCGTGATGACCATCGCCGCGCTCGCGACGATGGAGGTGAAGATCGAGGTGGGCGAGCACGAGGTCGTGCACCTGAAGGTCGGGCAGAAGTCCGAGGTGAAGGTCGACGCGCTCGAGGGCCAGGCGTTCGAGGGCACGGTGGTCGAGATCGCGCAGAAGGCGCTGATCAGGAACCAGGGCAGCGAGGCCGAGACCACGAGCTTCCCGGTGACGGTGGCGCTGACGGCGCGGCCCCCGGGCGTGCTGCCGGGCATGTCGAGCGAGGTGAAGATCGTCGCCGAGAGCCGCGAGAGCGCGCTGGTGGTGCCGGTGCAGGCGGTCACGGTGCGGCCCGCCAAGATGCTGAAGGATCTGCCGGCCACCATCGAGGGCAAGAAGCTCGAGGCGCCGAAGAGCACCGAGGCGTTCGCGAAGGTGGTGTTCGTGGTCGACGCCGAGAACCGCGCGCACGTGCGCCGCGTGCGCACCGGCATCGCGTCGGACACCGACGTCGAGGTGCTCGAGGGCCTCGCCGAGGGCGAGCGCATCGTCGAGGGGCCGTACAGGACGCTGGCGAAGGAGCTGAAGGAGGGCGACCGCATCGAAGAGGTGAAGCCCGGCGAGAAGAAGGGCGGAGGCTTCGGCAAGGGGAAGGGCTGACGTGCTGATTCAGCTCTCCGACATCCACCGCACGTACCAGGTGGGCACCGAGGAGGTGCACGCGCTGCAGGGCGTGTCGATCGGCATCGAGAAGGGCGAGTGGGTGGCGATCATCGGTCAGTCGGGCTCGGGGAAGTCGACGCTGATGAACGTGATCGGCTGCCTCGATACGCCGACGTCGGGGCGCTACCTGTTGAACGGGAAAGACGTGTCGTCGATGGTCGACGACGAGCTCGCCGACATCCGCAACCGGGAGATCGGCTTCATCTTCCAGAACTTCCAGCTGCTGCCGCGCGAGACGGCGCTCTCGAACGTCGAGCTGCCGCTCGTGTATCGCGGCGTGGGCGCGAAGGAGCGCCGCGCGAAGGCGATCGAGGCGCTGAAGGCGGTGCGCCTCGAAGATCGCATGAGCCACAAGCCGAACGAGCTCAGCGGCGGGCAGCGGCAGCGCGTGGCGATCGCGCGGGCGCTGGCGGGCGAGCCGTCGCTGCTGCTCGCGGACGAGCCGACGGGAAACCTGGACTCGGCGACCGGCGAAGAGATCGTGAAGCTGTTCGAGCAGCTGCACTCGCAGGGTCACACCCTGGTGCTCGTCACGCACGAGCCCAAGCTCGCGGCGCGGTGCCCCCGCGCGGTGCGGCTGAGCGACGGGCACGTCGTGGCCGATGGGCCCGGGCCCCAGGTGGCGCTCGCATGAGCTTTCGCGTCGACCTCGTCGAAGGCTCGCGCATCGCGCTGCGCAGCCTGTCGGCGCACCGGCTGCGCACCGTGCTGACGACGGTGGGCGTGGGAATCGGGGTGGCGACGCTGCTCGCGATCCTGGGCATCATCCAGGGCCTCAACACGTCGTTCGAGAAGCAGCTCGAGAGCATCGGGCCGGCGTCGCTCTACATCAGCAAGCGGCCGTGGGTTCAGATCGGCAACTGGTGGGAGTACCGCAACCGCAAGAACATCACGATGGAGCAGGTCGAGGCCGTGCGCGCGCAGAGCACGTTCGCCGAGGTGGTCGCTCCGTGGATGAGCAACGAGGAGGACGTCTCGTTCAACGGCATCGACCTCACCGCGATCGACGTCACGGGCACGACCCCGGAGTACGCGCAGGTCGCGGGCTACGACGTCACCGAGGGCCGCTTCCTCACGGGCACCGACGACGACAACCTCTCGTCGGTCGCGGTCATCGGGGCCGACGTCGCCGGCACGCTGTTTCCCCACTCGAGCCCGCTCGGGGCGCGCATCCGCGTCAACGCGCGGCCCTTCACGGTGGTCGGCGTGCTCGGCGCGAAGGGCAAGGTGCTCGACGAGAACCAGGATCTCACGGTGCTGATCCCCCTGAAGACCTACCGCGCGCTGCACAACGGGCAGAAGAGCCACACGATCGGCGTGAAGGTGAAGTCCCCCGAGCTGCTCGACGCCGCGGAGGACGAGCTCGTCGGAATTCTGCGGCGCGCGCGGGCCACGCCGCCGAGCAAGCCCGACGACTTCGCGATCAACCGCGCCGAGCAGCTGGCCGGCATGTACAACCAGCTCACCGGGGCGCTCTACGGCGTCGCGGTCGCGATCGGCTTCATCACGCTGCTCGTCGGCGGCATCGGCATCATGAACATCATGCTGGTCTCGGTGCGCGAGCGCACGCGAGAGATCGGCGTGCGCCGCGCCCTGGGCGCCAGGAAGCGCACCATCGTGCTGCAGTTCATTCTCGAGGCCGTGGTGGTGTCGGCGGTCGGCGGCCTTCTGGGCACGATCGTGGGGCTCTTAGGAGCGAAGGTCGTGAGCTGGGTGACTCCGCTCGCGGCGACCGTGAAGGCGTCGACGGTGCTGTTCGGCGTCGGGTTCGCGGCGGCGGTCGGCCTCATCTTCGGAATCTGGCCGGCGGCGCGGGCGGCGAACCTGGACCCGGTCGAGGCGCTGAGGCACGAGTGAGGCGCGAGTGCTCAGAGCCTTCATAGACAACCTCCGCCTCAGCTTCGGCACGTTCGTCGCGAACCCGCTGCGCTCGATGCTGACGCTCCTGGGCATCGTGATCGGGGTGGCGACGGTGGTGACGATGATGGCGCTGCTCGAGGGGCTGCGCATCAAGGTGAACCGCGATCTCTCGCAGCTCGGCGCGAACGTGTTCCGCGTCGACAAGTGGCCGCAGGGCATTCACTTCGGCGGCAACCGGCTGAACTGGGACAAGATCGCGCGGCGGCCGCCGCTGACGCTCGACGATCGCCGGGCGCTGATCGAGCACTGCCCGTCGGTGCAGACGGTGGCGGCCTCGGGCTGGAACCCGGGCCTGAAGGTCTCGACCGCGGCGCTCGAGACGCAGCCGAACGTGTTCATCCAGGGCACGACGCCCGACTACCCGGACACGGCGGGCATGCAGATCGCCGACGGCCGGTTCTTCAACGAGACGGAGGACCTCGACGGCCGCCAGGTCGCGGTGCTCGGGCCCGACGTCGCCGACCGGCTGTTCCCGCGGCTCGAGCCGCTCGGCCAGGAGATCCGCATTCGCGGGCGGCCGTACACCGTGGTGGGCGTGCTCGAGCGGCGCGGCAAGCTGCTCGGCCTGTTCAACCTCGACAACGTCGTGGTGCTGCCGATGAACACCTTCCTCGGAGCGTTCGGGAAGCGGCGCACGGTCTCGCTGAACGTGCAGGCGAAGACGCCCGAGCTCGTCGACCGCGCGCAGGACGAGGTCGAGCGCGTGCTGCGGCAGCGCCGCAAGGTCGGGCCGAACGAAGAGAACGACTTCGAGGTGGCGACGAACGAGTCGATGGCGAAGACGCTGAACGATCTGTCGAAGGTGATCACGGCGGCGACGTTCGGCGTGTGCCTGTTGTCGCTGCTCGTCGGCGGAATCGGGATCCTCAACATCATGCTGGTGGCGGTGACCGAGCGCACGAAGGAGATCGGCATTCGCAAGGCGCTCGGAGCGCGGCGCCGCCGCATCCTGCTGCAGTTCTCGACCGAGGCGGTGACGCTGTCCTTGACCGGCGGCGTGCTCGGCATCGCGGTGGGGTTCGGCGTCGCGTTTCTCGGCCGGTGGACGCTCGGGCTCTACACCGCGGTGCCGCTGTGGGCGGTCGGGCTGTCGCTCGCGATGTCGTCGGGCGTCGGGCTCGTGTTCGGCATCTACCCGGCGGCGCGGGCCTCGCGGCTCGACCCGGTCGAGGCGATGCGATCTGAATGATCGATTGCCTCGCGGCGACACACTGAACGGTCATGAGCCGTATCGCAGTGCTGTTGCTCGCGGCGTCGTCGTGCGCCGCGCCGTTGGTGCAGGTGTCTGCCGCTGAGCCGAAGGGCCGCTGCGGCACGAGCGTGGTGGTGATCGGAGCGGTCGCCACGCCCGGCAGGTTCATGGTCTCCGACACGCGCACGCTGCTGCAGGCGATCGATCGCGCGGGCGGGTTCACCGCCGAGGCGCAGAAAGACGCCGTGGTCATCGAGCGGTGCTCCGGCGAGAACATTCACGTGGTCGCGAGCCGGGCGCTCAGTGGAGGCGAGGGCGATCTCGCGCTGAAGAGCGGCGACATCGTGCACGTGCCGGCGCTATAGGCCCCGGTATGGACTCTCACTACGACCAGGTGATGAAGAAGCGGGAGGCCGCGGGGCAGGGCGTGCGGCGCTACTTCGCGTACTCGACGATTCTCGATCGCACCGCGTTTCTCGAGTGGAGATCGCAGCACGGGTACGACTTCTTCGAGCTGCCGGCCGGCGCGCTCGCCGAGGCTCTGGACGTCGAGCTCGTGTTCGACTTTCCGTCGCGGTTCTGGGGAGGGCGCGTCGCGGGCCTCAAGGACTCGCCGGGCGCGTCAGTTCACGGCCGGCTGTTCGAGGTGCCCGAGAAAGACTGGGCTGTGGTTCAGCACAAGGAAGGCGCCGTCACCGGCATGTGCGTCGAGAAGGCGGTGAAGGTGAAGGTCGGCGGCGAGGTCGTCGAGGCCGTCGCGTTCGCGACGAACCCTTCTCGCGCGAGCGGTGAGGGGCCGGTGAGCGGCCCGTTCGTCGAGGCGCTGACCCGCGGGGCGAAGAGCGCGGGGCTGCCCGAGGCGTGGCTTCAGAAGCTGAGCGCTGCGGCGAAGTGACGCGCGGGCTCACCGCTTCATGCGCTGCCACAGCGACCCGAGCCGCCTCAAGTCCTGCCGCCCGCGGGCCGCAGCCCGCCACGTCAAGGTCTCCACCGCGTCGAAGATCCGCGCCGTCACGGCCCCGCCCGCCTCGCCGGCCTCGGCCTCGTGCGAGCTCTGCGGCGCCGCCACCCAGTGGTTCGCGCACGGGCTCGCGAACGAAGCCATCCCGGGCCGCGCCAGCTCGACGGGCGCCAGCTCGGTGCCGACGGGCTCGGGCATCATCTCGAGCTTCCTCGCCGTCCGCTCGATGATCGTCAGCGCCTGATCGACCTGGGCATCCGACTGCGTGGCCTGCGGCGTCAGCACCAGCCGCGCCCTCCGCGGCAGCGCCACGATCTGGCACAGCACTCCGTTCTCGATCAGCGCGCGGCCGAAGCGCACGGCCCGCACCTCGTCGCCGACCCAGATCGGCACGCGCGGGGTCACCGTCGGCCCGGTATCGAAGCCGCGCGAACGCAGCCCCTCGAGCAGCCGCAGCGTCACGTCGAACAGCCGCGCCCGGCGCTGCGGCTCGGTCTGGACGAGCTCGAGCGCCTTCAGGGCCGCCGCCGCGTTCGCGGGCGAGAGCGTCGAGGCCTCGAGCGTGTCGACGAGCTCCTTCGGGCCCGCGATCAGCGCGCCGCGCGAGGCGAGCGCTCCCGACAGCGAGGCGGCGATGAGCAGGCCCGGCTCCTGGCCGAGCAGGTGCTCGGCGACTCCGGCGCCGGTGGGGCCGAGCACCCCCAGCGAGCGCGTCTCGTCGACGAGCAGCGTGCCGCTGGAGCGCGTCACCAGCTCGAGCAGCCGCGGAAGGGGCGACAGATCGCCCTCGCCGGGGTGCACGCCCGCCGCCACCAGCAGCGCCGGCGACGGGGCCTCGGCGAGGGCCGCCTCGAGCGCGAGCAGATCGCCGCGCGTGTGAGCGGTCGCGCGGGGCAGCAGGCGATCGAGCCCGACGTGGTGCCGCGCGTCGCTCAGCACCGCGGCCGTCGCCGGCCCGAGGGGGCTGAGCAGGGCGGCGGGATCTCCGGACACGCGCACGCGCTCGCGGCCGAGGAACGAGGCGAGGCGCTCCTCGAGCTCGCGGGTGAGCAGCTGGGTGGCGTGGCCCTGCGTGCCGTAGCGGCGGATGGCGGCGGCGGCGGCCTCCTTCACGCGCGAGTCGGTCGCGAGGCCCAGCGCGTCGTCGGTGCCGAAGTTCACGGCGCGCCGCCCCGACAGCTCGACCTCGCCCTGGCCGGGCATCGCGTCGACGGCCGGTATCTCGCTGCGCGGCGCGAGCAGCCGCTCGGGCTGGCCGCTCTTCAACCTGTCGATGAGCTCCTTCACGGTGGTTGTGGCCTTCTATAGCGTAGGGCGCGTGATCCTCGGCTACCTCCTCGGCGGCATCTTCGTGTTCGCCTGGGCGAACGTCGCCGGCGACGCCGCGCACTGGCTCGCCGCGAAGGGCGGCTGGTGCAAGAAGGGCCACCCCGCGCGCCTGTTCATGCAGCTCAGCGTGCAGCTGACCGCCGCGCTGCTCATGATCGTCGTCTTCCCGGTGCTGCCCGTCTTCCTCGCGATGGCGGGCCTGGTCGCGCGGGCGCTCTTCGAGCTCGCGCGGCCGATGCAGCTGCCGAAGGGCCGCATCCCCGCGCCGCGCAGCGGCGTCTTCACCGACGCCGGCTACCACGCCATGCACCGGCAGTTCCCCGACCGGTACTTCGGCTCGACCACTCCGTTCTTCGACCGCATCTTCGGAACCGGCACCGCGGTGAAAGATCGCATGGTGGTGATCACCGGCTCTTCGGGCGCGTTCGGGTCGCCGTTCGCCGACCTGCTGCTCGATGCAGGCGCGAGGGACGTCATCCCCCTCAAGTTCGGCGTCAACTACACGTACTACGACTACCGCGCGTGCGACGCCGCGCTGAAGAGCGCCGACATTCTCGTGCTCGCGCACGGCGCGAAGGGCGAGCTCGCGATGCAGGCGAACTGCGACTCATTCATCGCGCTGATCGAGCGGTTCCGCGAGCTGACGAAAGACCGCAAGGTGCCGCCGGAGGTGTGGGCCGTCGGCTCCGAGATCGAGTCGCACCCCGCGTGGGGCAACCCCGAGCTGCAGGTCTATCTCGAGAGCAAGCGCGCGTACGCGCGCCACGCGCGGCGGTACTTCTGGGATCCGCAGCTCATCTACCGGCACATCGTGCCGTCGGCGTTCCGGTCGCAGATGGGGCCGGGTCTCATCTCGGGGCGCCTCGCCGCCCGCTGGGCGTGGTTCTTCATCGTGCGCGGCTTCCGCTACGTGCCGGTCAGCTACACCGGCATCGCGTTCATCAACTGGTTCAAGTTCCAGTTCCGCATCAACGCCGCGGCCGCGCCGCCGGAGCTGAAGCCTTGAGCGCCGCGCTCGCCGTCGCGCTCGTGCTGGCGCAGGCGGTCTACACGTGGACCGACGCGTCGGGCACGGTGCACTACACCGACGACGCCGCGGCGATCCCCAAGGGGGTCAAGGCCGAGAAGACCGAAGGCGGCGCGCTCACCACGATCGAGGCACCGCCGAAGCCGAAGGCGGCGCCGCGCGAGGCCGCCGCCGCCGCGAAGGACGAGCAGCTCTGGCGCACGCGCTTTCGCGACGCCCGCCAGAAGATCGCCGACCTGGAGGCCCAGATCGACGCCGACGCGAAGATCGTGGGCGACAACCCGCTGGTCGTGACGCGCGGCAGGCGGAGCGGGCGCACCCGGTTTCGGAACCAGAACGCCGAGCTCGAGGCGCGGCTCGCTCGGAACAAGCAGCAGCTCGCGAGAGAGAAGGCGGCGCTCGACGACCTCGAGCGCAGGGCGTCGTTCGCGAACGTTCCGCGGGAGTGGCGGCAGTGACCGAGTTCTGGTTTCTTGCTCGCCCATGATCTCGATCCTGGTCGCGTCGTTCCTCGCGGTGGGAGTGCAGGACTTCGTCGAAGGCGCGGAGGTCGGCACCGCCGAGGCGTACGTCGCCCTCGAAAGCAAGGGGAAGTACCACGCCGAGAAGGTCGACAAGGCGAAGGGCAACACGGTGCTCAAGGGCAGCTGGAAGTTCAAGGACGCCGCCGCCGACGCCAAGACCGCGCACGCCGACATCAAGGTCGCGAGCTGCACCGGCCCCGCGTGCAAGGAGCTCAAGAAGGACTACGCGCTCGACTTCGAGCTGCTCGCCGAGCGCGCGATGACGGTGAAGTCGACCCCGCCGGACTCGATGTTCCCTTCGGGCAGCTACTACTGCCGCTACCAGGGCTGCGAGAAGCGCACCGGCGTCGAGCTGCTCTCGAAGGACGCGAAGCCCCGCACCATGAACTACCTGCTCGACTCGCTCATCGACGCGAACCGCAAGCGCGACGTCACGGTCGTGTGGTGGGGCAAGAAGCTGTCGGGCGACGCCGGCAAGACGCGCATCGAGTACTGCAGCCGCGAGCCCGAGCGCAGCAAGAAGGGCGCCGAGCTCGTCGCGCAGGATCTCGGCACGCTGAGCTGGCTCGGCAAGCTCGACGCCCCCACCGAGAGCGCCGAGAAAGACTGCCTGTGGGACGTGCGCGTCTACGTCGCCGACGATGCGCTCGTTCCCGAGAAGAAGCGCTGAGCTTCGGGACGGGGGTTCGGCTGTCGGGCCGGGGAACGGGCCGGGGGAAACGGGCCGGGGAACGTTCAAGGGCGGGGCGACGGGGCCGCGTTCGTTCACGGTTCCGGGCCCGGGCCGGCGCGCGTTCCGGGGCCGCGGCCGGGACCCGTGAACGAACGCGGGACCGTGGAACCGGCCCCGTCGCGTGCCCCGACCCGGGTTTCCCCGGGCCCCCTTGACCCCCCCCGACCCCCCTGGTACGAGCCCGGCCCCCTTGCAAAAAGGGCCGCACCTCTGGCGCTCCTGCCACGTGCGAGAGAAGGAGCCAGCACAAAATGAAGGGCCTCATCGGCAAGAAGGTCGGAATGACCCAGGTGTTCGACGGCGACGGAAACATGGTTCCCGTCACCATCATCGACACCAACAGCTGCATCGTCGTCGGCAAGCGCACCGCGGAGAAAGACAAGTACACCGCCGTCGCGCTCGGCTTCGGCGAAGCCAAAGAGAAGAAGCTCAACAAGCCCGAGGCCGGCCACGTGAAGAAGTCCGGCGCGCCCGCCCGGAAGCTCGTGAAGGAGTTCCGCATCAGCGCCGACGATCTCGCGAAGTACAACGTCGGCGACGCCGTGAAGCCCGACATGTTCAAGAAGGGCGAGCTCGTCGACGTCAGCGGCATCACCAAGGGCCGCGGCACCCAGGGCGTCGTGAAGCGGTGGAAGTTCCGCGGCTTCGGCCAGACGCACGGCACCCACGAGTACCGCAAGCACCCCGGCGCCGTCGGCCAGCGCAAGACGCCCGGCCGCGTCTACCCGAACAAGAAGATGCCGGGTCACTACGGCGTCGAGGCCGTCACCACGCAGAACCTCACCGTGGTCGACGTGCTCACCGACAAGGGCCTGCTGCTCATCAAGGGCGGCATCGCCGGGCACAACGACGGCATCGTGATCGTGAAGCCCTCCATCAAGCTGGCGATGCGCACGGCCCACAAGGCCAAGAAGTAGGCCGTAAACGGCTCCCCCCGTGCGCTCCGCCGCGCTCGCCTCGTTCGTCGTGCTCGCCGCGTGCTCGGGCTCGCGCTCGTCGACCATTGCGCTGGGCGAGCCCTGCAGCCCGCTGGCGACCCCCGAGAACGGAGGCGCGCTCTGCGCGAGCGGCCTCTGCGTCTCGCTCGACAACGTCTCGGGGTTCTGCGCGCGCGAGTGCTTCGAAGACTCCGACTGCGGCGACGGCTTTCTCTGCCAGGGCGCCGGCCGCTTCGGGCGCATCTGCCGCAAGCTCACCGGCTGCAAGGTCGATCAAGACTGCCCGTCGGGCCACACCTGCAACGTCGAGGGTGGCCGCTGCTACATCAAGGTGAGCCGCGGCCTGTGCTCTCCGTGCCAGGACTCGCTGCAGTGCCCCACCGGGGGCATCTGCTTCGAGGCGCTGTCGTCGCGCGAGACCTGGTGCACCGTGCCGTGCGGCGCGAACGACGCGTGCCCCGCCGGCTTTACCTGCACCGATCTGCCGACCGCGCCGGGGGCGACGACGACGTCGAGGCAGTGCGCTCCGGTGCAGATGTCGTGCAACGCAGGCAAGCCGCTCTGCGCGGGCTGCCGCGGCGACGCCGAGTGCGGCGGGCCGTTCGACGTCTGCGTGCGCAACGTCGTGAGCGGCGAGACGTTCTGCGGCCGCGACTGCAACCCGAAGAAGAACGTGTGCCCCTCGGCGATGATGAGCTGCGACCCCGAGGCGCTGATCTCGGCCGAGAACCCCGAGTGCCCGAGCGGCTTCTCGTGCACGAACATCGGGCAGAGCGACGACCCGAACGTGAAGGGCCCCTTCCAGTGCGTGCCGAACTCGAACACGTGCGAGGGCTACTGCGACGCCACGAACGAGGCCGAAGAGAGCCGGCAGTGCGGCCTCGGCAGACGGTGCGTGTCGAACAAGTGCGTGGCCGCGAGCGACGGCCGCATGTGCACGCCGTGCTCGACGACCGACGACTGCCGCCGCGGGGCTCACCCCGAGAACCGCTGCATCGTGAACAACTGCGAGTCGTGCCCCTTCAAGGGCGAGGCGTTCTGCACGACGCCGTGCGCCGACGACGCCGCGTGCGTGCGCAGCTTCGGCACCGGGTTCGTGTGCCGCGACGTCCGCGACACCGACGGCACGCTGAAGAAGATGTGCATGCCGCAGCGCGGCTCGTGCGCGGCGGGCCTCGGGCGCCTCGGCGACGACTGCTCGGCCAACGGCGCGCAAGACTGCCTGAACGGCGTGTGCCTGGTCGCCGGCACGACGTCGCTGTGCAGCCTGCCGTGCCAGCGCGACGCGCAGTGCGGCGACGCGCGGTTCCAGTGCTGCACCGTGACGGCGGAAGGAGCCTACGACTGCTCGCCGTCGCAGCGCGGGCCTGATGGGCCGCTGTCGGGGTCGGGGGTCTGTGCTCCGCTGGGCGGGCTGTTCGGCGACGACTGCACGCCGGGCAGGCCGCCGTGCCAGACGGGCACGTGCCTCGACCTGGGCACCTCGCAGCTGTGCACGGTGACGTGCCCCGGCGGGGCCGCGTGCCCCGACGGCTTCTCGTGCCGCAAGGCGGCGATGCCCGGGATGAGTGGCCAGCTCGACGTGTGCTTCCCGAACGGCGGAGGCAACGCCGGCGCCGACTGCACGTTCGGCCCGGCCGCGTGCGCGAGCGGCTACTGCATTCGCAAGGACTCGGGGCCCGTCTGCACGATCGCGTGCGCCGTCGACACCGACTGCCCGGAAGACTGGCTGTGCGAGATGCTCGCGACCGTCGACAACATGTCGGTGACCGCCTGCCTGCCGCCGTCGCTGCAGTAGGCGACCGCCTCGGTGGGGGGCCGATGTTGAAATCGTGTCAGCTGCGGGTCAGGTTGACAGGGTGACACGACGTCGCTACGGTCCAGCCATGTACCCACGAGAGCCGCTCCCGCTGCCGAAGGCCCGCGACGCTGGTGGGTTGCTCCTGAGCCCCGCCGACTTCGCGAAGGCGAGCGGCATCTCGCTGTCGACCGTCTGGCGCAAGCTCCGGCGCAAAGAGCTGCCGAGCGTCAAGCGAGGCGGAAAGCGGCTGATCCCCGCGGACGCGGTGGTCGAGCAAGAGGCCGCGCCCAGGCTGCTCGACGACGATCATCCGATCTGGAAGCTGGTCGGGGCGGCGAAGAGCGGCGGGGCAGGGCCTGGGTCCAGCGACAAGCACTTCCATCTCGCCGAGGCAGCCGCCGGTCGCCGGTGAGAGACGCGGTGCTGTGGGACACCAGCGCGATCCTCGCGCTGCTCGACGCGAGCGACGGGAGCCACGCTGCCGCTCTGAAGACCCTACGCGGCGCTCTGCGAAAGACGCGCCCCATCATCACGAACTACATCGAGGTCGAGGCGCACGGGCTGCTGGTCAGCCGCGTGGGCCGCGCCTTCGCGAGGCAGTGGCTCACGCAAGGCGGGCTCCACGTCCTGAGGGCGACGCTCGAAGAGGAGCAGGCCGCGAAGCAGCTGCTCGTTCAGCACGCCGACAAAGACTGGAGCCTCTGCGACGCGATCTCGTTCGCCGTGATCGAGGCGCGCCACGCTCGCGGCGCGTTTACCTTCGACCGGCACTTTCGTGAGCGGGGCCGGTTCGAGGTCTTCGGGCTGCCGCGCTAGATTCTGCCGCGTGCTGCTCGCCGTGCTCATCGCCGCGGCCCCCGCGTGGACGGAGCCGAACTCGCGCGAGCTGACGGCGTCTCCGTTCACGGCGCGACTCGGCGTCTACCAGGCCCGGCAGTACGGCTTCGCGGGTGACTTCTACTTCCCCCTCGCGCGCAGCTTCGCCGTCACCTTTCGCGGTCAGTACGACTATGCGCAGCTCGCCCGAGATGAGAGCGACCTCTGCGAACGGACGAGCTGCCGCGCGGAGGTGGTATCGGCCTCTCCCCACGGGCTGCTCCTCAGCGGCGCTGCTCTCTTCGGCTTCGAGCTCCACCCCGAGCTCGCCGCCGCGGAGTTCTACGGCCTCGGCCCGGTGCTCATCGACGTCGTCCTCGGTGGCGCGCTCGGCGCCGCGGCGACGCGACGCCAGCTCAAGCCCGACAACTCCGTGGGTCCGGCGCGGTTCGGCGACACGGGCTGGCGCATGACCGCCCAAGTCGGAGGAGGGCTGCGCTTCCGCATCGCCAGCTGGGTTTCGGTGCGCACCGAGATCCGAGCGCTGTTGATGTCGTCGAGCATCGAGACGGTCAATGGGTGCACCTTGACGGATCTCGAGTCGATGGACGCCGCGATCCGTTCGGGTGCGTCGCACGCGACTGCCACCGTTCGCTCGGCGTGCAGCCCAACGGCGTTCGACGCACTCGATCTCGGAATCGCCAGGAACCTCGTCCGGTCGGCCGGCGGCCACCTGCTCGCCATCGTCCAGCTCCACGTCGGCCTCGGCGTGACCTTCTAGGAAACGGTTTCCTTCCGCGCCTTTGGGTGTGCTAGCTACCCGCGCCTTCAGGATGCGCCTTCGTCTGTCCATCGCCATCGCGCTCGCCTGCGCGAGCCTCGCGAGCCTCTCGAGCTGCGACGATCGCACCCGCACGCGCACCATCACCGAGCCGTACACGGTCGTGCCCGGCACCCCCAGCGTCGACACCAAGACCCCCGCCGTGCTCTTCGACGACGCCGGCTCCACCGACAACTTCGCCATCAACGTGCCCCGGCAGTGCGACCTGTTCCGCCAGCTCTCCGTCCGCAAGGTCGACATTCTCTGGGTCATCGACAGCTCGGGCTCCATGGCCCCCAAGCAAGACCGGCTCGCCCAGCAGTTCAACGCCTTCATCAACCAGCTCGTCATCGCGAACCCGCCGATCGACTTCCACATCGCCGTCATCTCGACCGACACCGACGACACCGTCAGCCGCGGCGAGCTCCGCACCTGGACCCTCAACGGCTTCACCGGCAACTACATCGCCTGCCAGCCGCTCCCCACCGGCGGAGTCACCTGCAACACCGAGGCAGCCGGCGGCGACGCCGGCACCGCGAGCGCCGTCGCCGCCTTCGATCAGCTCGGCCGCGTCGGCACCAGCGGCTCTGCCCAGGAGCGCGGCCTCTACGCCGCCTACCTCGCCCTCACCAACCCCGTGAACATCTCGGCCGCCACCGAGAAGTTCGTGCGCCCCGACGCCGCGCTGTACGTCGTGTTCGTCACCGACGAAGACGACAGCTCGTGCGCTCCGCTCACGCGCCAGCCGATCTGCACCGCCGACCCCGGCTGCCGCTGCGCCAACGACAACACGCTGGCCGCCGCCGGCAACTGGGGCAGCACCGCCTACTTCACGCGCTTCTTCGAGACGTACAAGGGCTTCGGCAACGGCGACCTCGTCGCGGTCGCCGCGATCGCCGCCACCGACGACAACCCCGACGCCTCGGTGCCGTCGCAGTTCCTCGACGCCGTGCCGCACATCGGCTGCTGCCGCTCCGTCAGCCAGCCGTGCACGCGCACCGGCCAGAACGCGGGCCTGCCCGACAGCGGCATCGAGGTCGCGTACTACGCGGGCCGCTACGTCAGCGTCGCGAACGCCACCGGCGGAGTCGCCGTCGACATCTGCCAGAACGACTTCTCGGGCGCGCTCTCGGCGCTCGGCTACGCGGCGAGCGGCCTGCGCAAGGACTTCCGCCTCACGCGCGGCCCCGACACCCGCGCCGGCATGGGCGGGCTCGCGCAGGGCTTCGAGGCCTTCGTGTCGCCACCGAACGCGCCCACCTGCATGGTGGACGGGAACTGCCCGATGGGGGAGAAGTGCCGCTCCCAGCGCTGCGCGAGGACGGTCGACGTGAACATCGCCGCCACATCGAACGAGGCCCAGTACCTCAAGTGCGAGAGCAACGTCCCGCGCAACGTGGTCCGGTTCGACGGCACCGCCGTTCCCGAGTCCTTGGCGACGGTCGAGATCTGCTACGACGTCAAACCCGATTTCCAGTCGACGTGCCCATGAAGGGTTGGAGCACTCTGCGTTGGTGCATTAGGTCGGCCTTGGCCTGAAACGACCACAAGTTTGTCGCGCGGCACGCAGCGCGAGCGAACTTGCTGTTCCGGACCAGTTCGGAAGCGACAACGCCCCCCACTGCGTCGGTCGACGCAGGCCGGTCGTTCGCTCGCTTCTGATGACCGTCGCGTCGCGCGATGGACCGAAAGGCCCCATCATCACTGCGAGCCGTGGACACGAGCGTGCGCTGCCGCCGCCGGTGGCCAGGTTGCGCTGACCGGCGCCCGATGCTTCCGAATTCAGCTCAGAATACAGTTCACCACCGTTGAAGTTGCGTTTTGATAGACGGCGTCCAGTCAAACCAGACTTGACAACTCTTTCGCGCTGCGCTAGAGAAAATCTTCCTGCGCCGCAGTGGTTTTCAGCTACTCGTAGTTCTGAATTGACTCTGAGTCCGGTGCCCCGTTTGACCTCCACCGGGGGAAGGTGTGTCTTGAAAATCGCTAACAAGCTGGTTGTAACAATGTGCGGATTGATCGTCATCTGCAACTCGGCATGGGCGTCTGCAAGCTGCCAGGATAATCTCTCATGTAGTTCATGTTGCACAGGGCTGGGTACGATCGACAACAGTTACAATTCCGCAGCCGCTCACGGTCTTCTTGCCTACAGTCAGTATTCTGATGGATTGAGCTGTGGCGCCCAAGGAGTTGCCGTCGAGGGATTCACAACTGTCGGCGGAACCAGTGGAATCTATGGAGAGGTCACGGCCTGCCACGGGTACGGAGTGTACGGGGGCGCCTCCGGTTCGCATGGTGATGAAATCGGCGTGAAAGGATACGCCTCCAGCACAACGTCAGTGTACGCAGGAATATTTGCCGGTTGGATCTACGTCCAGGGCGATCTCGATGTGAACGGAAGCAAGAACTTTCGGATTGACCATCCGCTTTGGCCAACTCAACAGGTTCTGCTTCATTCCGGCGTGGAGTCCAGTGAGCCCAAGAACATGTATCGAGGGTCCGTCATGCTTGATTTGAATGGTCAGGCACGGGTTACGTTGCCGGCCTACTTCCAGGCGCTCAATCGCGACTTCCGGTATCAACTAACAAGCATTGGCGCGGCTGCGAATCCATTCGTCTTGAAGGAAATCGAGAACAATGTGTTCTGGATTGGTGGAAGTCGACCTGGCGTGCGAGTTTCTTGGCAGGTTACGGGTGTTCGGAACGATGCGCGCTTTCGCGAGCGACCATTTGTGACGGTACGCAGGAAGGCTCATTCAGTGTTCAGCGCCACTTCGGAGGTCAAGCGATGAATCGAATGATTTTTCGGTTGGGGCTGCTTTGTGGGCTATGCGCAACCACTCTGCCCTCATCGGTAGGCTACGCGTCGCTCGTGTGCAATGGCTCGCTTTCGACATGCAGCAGCAGTTCTGCGGCAGCGCTCGCCGTTTATAACACACACAATCCAGGAGTTGCCGTTTCGTGCAGTAGCGCAAGCAACGGAATTATCGGCAGTTCGACCGGGACGAATGGCATTACCGCCAGCACAAGCGCAAATTGGAAAGTTGGCGCTTGGGGAGACAATTCTGGCTCCGGCGGAACAGGCGTTTACGGCATCAACACTGCCACCAACTGCCAGATGAGCGGGGCGGCCGTGCTTGGCGATGCGCTCGACGACTCGCTGAGTTGGGCTGGCTATTTCACGGGAGACGTTTTTGCGACCGGAACCGTTGAAGCGGGTTCAAAGTTCTTCTTTATCGATCACCCGCTGGAGCCCGAGAGGAAGAACCTCACCCACGCGCTGGTGGAGTCGTCGGAGCGCGAGAACATCTACGACGGGATTGTGGTTTTGGGAGCCGAAGGCCGTGCGGTAGTTCAGATGCCCGAATGGTTCCATAGCGTCAATTCGCAGTTCAGGTACCACCTGACTCCGATTGGCCAATTTGCCCCAGTCCACGTCAGTCGACGCCTGGAGAATGGTCAATTTGAGATCGCAGGCGGGAAACAAGGACAGAGAATCTCGTGGCAGATCACTGCCGTTCGGAGCGATCCGTGGGCGAAGGCGAATCCGTTCAGGCCCGAAGTCGACAAGCCACCGCATGAACTCGGAACCTACGTGCATCCGCGCGAGCGTGGTCTGAGCGAGTCCTTGGGACGACGCAAGTTCCTTCCGATTCCGCCCTCGGTCGGCGGACAAACGGCTGAGGCAGGAGTGACCAAGTGAAAGCGTTCAATCCATGCATTCTGCTGGCGTGTCTGTGTTCGTGGCCCGTCGCCGCGCAGTTCGTTTGTAACGACGTGGTGTCGTGCTCCTCGAGCAGTTCGCCCGCACTGACGGTCTCGTACTCAAACGGGACTTCAACGGCTTATGCGATGCGTGTCCAAAGCACGTATGCCTATGGGATAAGCGTCTCTTCTGCGGGAGGGCATGCTGTGGTCGGGGCGACGACTGGCGGCGGCGTCCCTGCCATTTTGGGTGAAACAAACGCGTGCGGCGCTTTCGGCATCGCAGGTAGGACCACCACGAGCACCGGAGGATGTGGTGGGTATGGGGTATACGGCGACAGCACGAATGGCCAGTACGCTGGGCACTTCACTGGAACGGTAGATGTCTGGGATACGATTGTGGTTGGCGGATCGAAGAATTTTGTTATCGATCATCCCCTCGATGCGAAGCTCAGCCTTGTCCATGCCGGAATGGAGGCGCCAGAGTATCTCACTATCTACGATGGTGTCGCTATATTGGATCGGACCGGGAAGGCCGTCGTTGAGTTGCCAATTTGGTTCTCGGCGTTGAATACAGACCTTGAATATCAACTTTCGACCATCGATGGCTACGCCGCGGTCTTTGTCTCTAAGACCGTTGACGGCAACCGGTTTGAAATCGCCGGCGGAATCGACGGTATGCAGGTCGCATGGCAGATCACTGGCCGCCGCCAGGATGTCTATGCCATCACGCATCCCTTCGTCGTCGAGGTCGAGAAAGCGCCGTCTGAACGCGAGGCGTACCTAGCAAGCCAGCGAGGCGAAGATTGGGTCAAGCACAGTCCCCATGTGCTTCGGGATGGCGCAAGGAAAGCTGCTCGACAGTCGATTGACCGATCTCGGTCAGATTGGTTCGACCGCAAGGGGAGTCTCAAGTCAGAACCCAACCGTCGGTGAAGGTCTGCTGGGCGGTCGGGAGTCGAGTTGCGCTCGCGCGCTTTCCACACTGGCGTCGACGGCTTCTTCGGAAAAGAGCTCTTCAAGCTGCAGCCCAAGGATGGAATCGCCATCTGCCCAGCAGGAAATCTGGCGCTGATCTCTGTGAAGACGAACATCGCCTGGTTCCGCGAGACCGATTGCCAGAAGTGCCCGCTCAAAGCGCACTGCACGAACTTGAGGCAACGCGCAGTGCGACTTCATGAGAACGAGGTAATGCTCATGGAACACAGGGCGCAGCAGGCCACTCGCGCCGGCCGCCTCGCATACCGCGAGCGCACTGCTGTCGAGCATCGACTCGGTACCCGCTTGCCATCGACCCACGCGGCGCAAACCCACGGGTTGTGACTGCGAGTGAGCCGCACGATGAACCAGCCCCCCTGCTCACGAACTGCGTCGAAGTAGTCCACTCCGGGGTATCCCCGGTCGGCGAGGAGCAAGCGGTCCTGCAAGGTTGCCGGCGCCGGCAGGAACTGCCGTTCGGCCTCCTTGTCGGGTGAGATCTGAACTGCGCTGACCTCGTCGGAGAACCCGCTGTACGTGGCGTGGATCTCGATGGCGGCGGGCTCGATTGTCGTGAACCGCCCGGGGAACACATCACGCAGTGCCTTCTTGACGGCGAACGACGAGCCATCCTGGATGACGATGTCCTTGAACCGCGCAGTCGCCGCGTGACCATCCGGGGTGAGGGTCTGGATGCTCAGTCGCTCGACCAGCCGAGCGAACATCCCGCGCATGAACTTGGCGAAGCCCGGCTGTGCGAGCCGGTTGTAGAACGCCTTGTATGCCACCGTGGCACCATTCTGATGATTGAACTCGCGCAGCAGATCCGCGAGCGATTCGACCTGCGCACCCGCGAGCGCAGCAGCGACGCAGAGGAAGAGTCGGTGGGGAGTCACGACTCGAAGCCGCTTGCTCTGCCCGGTCGCCCGACCGAGCTGGTTTCACTTCATCGACGGATAAAGCGCGCGCAAGCGCGTTCCTGACCTTGGTAAGGTTCTTCTCGGGCAACGGCGGTCTCCTTGCTGGTTGGTCTCGCAACCCCAGGATGGAGGCCGTCGCTGCCGCAGTCGATCGCCGACTTCTTCTTCTCGCCCTGCTCCGCCGAGAGCGGCCCTTAATTAAGATCTCACCTATGAGCGCGCTCCAGCGCGCTCTAGCAGGCTGTTGAGAAAGTCCCTCGGCGGGGGATCGACATCCCGCACCTTCTCGTGAGAGAGGACGCGCATCGGAGGGAACGATGCGCGGAACCACGAAGCAGCAAGACTCGATGTTCAGCCTCAGGACGCCTGGGGACCGAGTGCCGAAGGACCATCCGGTGCGGCGCATCAAGGACTTGGCCGACGGCGCGCTCGCCACGCTCTCGCCGACGTTCGACAAGATGTACAGCCGCATGGGGCGGCCGAGCATCCCGCCCGAGCAGCTGCTGAAGGCCTCGCTCCTCATGGCCCTGTTCTCGGTGCGCAGCGAGCGGCAGTTCTGCGAGCAGCTCGACTACAACCTGCTCTTCCGCTGGTTCCTCGATATGGGCATGGAAGAGGCGTCCTTCGACCACAGCACCTTCTCGCTGAACCGCGAACGGCTGCTCGAGCACGATGTCGCGAAGCAGTTCTTCGCGGCGATCGTGACGCAGGCGAAGAAGGCCGGTCTCGTTTCCTCGGAGCACTTCAGCGTCGACGGGACGCTCATCGAGGCGTGGGCCAGCCTCAAGTCGTTCCGTCCCAAGGACGAGGACAAGAACGAGAGGCCGCCGCCCGACGACAAAGGCAACCCGACGGTCGACTTCCACGGCGAGAAACGCAGCAACGAGACTCACGAGTCGACCACCGATCCCGAGGCGAAGCTCGCGCGGAAGGGAAACGGCAAGGAGGCGAAACTGGCCTTCTGCGCGAACGGACTCATCGAGAATCGGAACGGCCTGCTGGTGGGCCTGAACGTCATGCTGGCGACGGGCACAGCCGAACGCGACGCCGCCATTCGTCTGCTGCACGACAACGTGCCCGGCAAGAGGCGAGTCACCGTCGGTGGCGACAAGGGCTACGACACGAAGGACTTCATCAAGGACTGCGAGCTGCTGAACGTCACGCCGCACGTCGCGCAGAACATCACCGAGCGGCGCGGCTCGGCGATCAACGGCCGCACCACGCGACACGCCGGCTACGAGGTCAGCCAGAGGAAGCGAAAGCTCATCGAAGAGGTGTGGGGCTGGATGAAGACCGTCGGCGGCTTCAGGAAGACGCGCTTCGTCGGAAGGCTGCGGACGGAGCTGGCGGCGTACCTGGTCGGAGCGGCGTACAACCTGGTGAGGATCGCGAAGCTGGCACCGGCGTAGAGTGGACGCCGAGCTTGATGAGCTCGGCGGGGGCGAGAACAAGAACAGCGAGATCAGCGGCGATGACGGCAAGGCAGACACTCAGTTCCTCAAACCTGACTTCCTCAACACCCTGCTAGCGCCGAACCGAAACTGTAGTGAAGCAGTGCGAGGACCAGTCACCTGCTCCACGGCATGGACCGCATCTACCGGCGCGAGGCGATGTCGACACCGCGTCTTGGGCGCTTGCAGGAACGGAAGCTTCAGTGTTGACGGCGCGCCTGGAAGCAGCGCAACGACAAGTTCTGCCGCTTCGGCCCGTCGCGACTTCAGATCGGCGGCCATCCACCCGAGCTCGGATTGCCCGAAAGTCCCTGGCAACCGCGAAGGGCTCGTCACCCGGGCTTGTCATCGATCGAACCCAGTTCCCTTCCGATCGGTCGCGGTGTAGGAACCGGCCGCCCATGGAGGCTCTATGAGGTCAATCTCCGCTCTTGTCCTAGTTGCGTTCTTTACTGCTGGCCCCGCGTTCGCTGCTGAGGAAGAGCAGGGCGCTCTCGTCGAGAAGGTCGCGGTCAAGAACCGCCTCTTCAACACCCGCGGCCGCTTCGAGCTGGGGCTCAACCTCGGCTTCTCGGTGCTCAACCAGCTGACCGAGCACTACACGGGCAACCTGAACATCTCGTTCAACTTCGTCGAGACGTTCGCGATCGAGCTGCTCGCCGGCGGCTCGTACACGCGCCACACCAGCCTCGCGAACCAGGTCGCCGACAACTTCAACAAGAGCAACGTCATGTCGAGCGACGATCTCTCGAACCTCTGGGAGATGGTCGCCAACGGCACCCTCGGCCTGCGCTGGCAGTTCCTCTACGGGAAGATCGGAGGCCTTCTGCAGGACGTCCTGCTCGGCAATCCCATCCACTTCCAGTTCTACGTGGCCGTCGGCGGAGGCGCCGGCTTCTTCAAGCGCGAGTCGGTCGTCATCTGCAACCAGACCAGCACCGGTCGCGTGGGCGGCGAGTGCCTGCAGTACCTCACCGAGACCAAGGCGAGCCCGGTCGTGACGCTCGCGCTCGGCTGGCGCTTCTTCCTGCCGACCATCGGCAACAACCACTCGCTGCGCGTCGAGGTCCGCGATTTCAGCTACTTCGACTCCTACGTCGAGAACTTCAACCGCGCCGCCGCGCTCACTCCCGGCAACGAGCTCGGCAACGGCACTCCCGTCTCGAACCCCGGCATCTCGAACCTGGTTCAGGTGCACGTCGGCTACTCGTACATGTTCTGAACGCTCCCTCCTGAAAGCTCCCATGAGAACCGCACTCATCACGCTGCTGTCCCTCACCGTTGCCGCTCCTGCGTTCGCGTTCGCGGGTGATGCTCCCGCGCAGGAGCCGGCGAAAGCCGAGCCAGCCCCCGCTCCGGCGGCGGCGAGCGACGACGATGAAGACGAACCCACCGCGAAGCCGGAGCCGAAGCCGGAGCCCGAGAAGCCCGCGGCGCTCGGCGCCGTCGACACCGGCCCGAAGGGCACGGGTGAGTCGCAGAAGCTCGTGTCCGGCGCTCCGCTCTACAACCCGAACGTCGCCGTCCACATCGTCGAGCAGAAGGAGTTCGAGGATAAGTGGAAGCGCGAGGTCTCGCTCTTCCCCGCCGTCGCCCAGGTGAACGGCAAGTTCTCGAACCACGTCGGCGCGGCGCTCGGCTTCACCTGGCACCTGCAAGAGAACTTCGGCCTGATGGCGATGGGCCTGTTCAACTACGTGAACGTGCAGTCGGGCTTCAACAACGAGCTCATCGACAAGACGCGGCAAGAGGCGCAGGCCGCGACCTCGCAGCTGCTCGTCGGCGGCGCGTTCGCGGGCGTCGAGGTGACGCCGTTCTACGGCAAGTTCGTCTTCTACGACTCGTACCTCGTGCACTTCGCCGTCGTGCTCAGCGCCGGAGCCGGCGCGGGCAACACGCGCGTGCAGCTCAAGCCCGCGAACGACGCCGGCCCCGCGACGTACGGCGACACGGGCTGGCGCTTCCTCGCCGAGATCGGCGGCGGCTTCCGCGTGCAGTTCCTCAAGTGGATCACGCTGCGCCTCGAACTCCGCGATCTCGTCTACGCCGCGACGGTCTCGCAGGTCGCCGGCTGCAACCTCACCGACCTCACCGCGATGGACGAAGAGGACCGGGCCGGGCGCCCCGTGACGGGAGCGAACGTCAGCGGCTCGTGCAACGTCGATCGCTTCGACGGGTTCGAAACGTGGAACGACGAAGACATGGGCAACGACTACAAGCGCAGCCGCGATCTCGCGCTCGCGAGAAACCTCGTGAAGGACCAATCGTCCGACGTGCTCAACAACCTCGGCTTCTACCTCGGCGTCTCGTTCGTCTTCTAAGGCATGAGATCCATGAAACGACTCCTCGTCACCTCAAGCCTGCTGGTCGCGGCCCTCGCGAACGCGCAGGACCTCGGCCTCTACAACCGCGCGCTGTCGGCGTTCAACTCGGGCAACTTCGAAGACGCGGCGCAGCTGTTCTACGAGGTCAACAACGCCACGACCGACCCGGACCTGCGCATGAAGAGCGAGTACTACCTCGCCTCTTCGTTCCAGAAGAAGGGCATGCCGGTGTCGGCGTTCATCTACTACGACACCATCTTGCGGGCCGGGAAGACGCACCCGTTTCACCTCAAGGCCGTCGAGGGCCTGGTGAACGTGCAGGACGCGCTCGACGACCAGTACCTGATCCCCTCGGAGCTCAACAAGTACTACGACCCCGAGGCGTGGGCGACGCTGCCCTCCGAGGTCCTCGCGCGCGTGAACTTCCTCATCGCGACGATCGACAACCGCCGCGGCAAGCTCGACGAGGGCCGCGACTTCGCCCAGGCGGTGCCGCCCGAGGCGACCGTCTACCTCAAGGCGCAGTACCTGCTCGGCATCATCTACGCCGACCCGCGCTACCCCGGCGACGACAAGCGCTACGAAGAGGCGATCAAGGCGTTCGAGACCGTCATCAACTCGAAGCTGCCGAACCAGAAGGACGAGAAGCTCACGAAGCACCTCGCGCTTCTCGGCCTCGGCCGCGTGTATTACGGCATCGGCCGCTACGACAAGTCGGTCGAGGCGTACGACAAGATCCCGCGCTTCTCGAGGTACTGGGACCAGGCGCTGTTCGAGAACGGCTTCGCGCGCTTCCAGAACGACGACCTCGGCGGCGGCCTCGGCTCGCTGCAGGCGCTGCACGCTCCGCAGTTCGCGGGCGCGTTCCAGCCCGAGTCGTGGATCCTCAAAGGCACCATCTACTACTTCAGCTGCCTCTACGAAGAGTCGAAGGCGGCGCTCGCGGCGTTCGACGAGATCTACCCGCCGATGGCCGAGAAGCTGAAGCCGATCGTCGAGACCGGCGCCGAGGGCCGCGACCAGGTCGAGTACTTCAAGCTCGTCGACGTGGGCGACACCGAGAAGATCCCCGCTCCGGTGCTGAACTACGTGCGCTCGAACGAGCGCATGCTCGGCGTGTTCTCGATGCTCAAGCAGATCGACGTCGAGAAGAAGATGCTGGAAGACAACTCCGCGTGGCGCGCTGCGCGTCTGAGCGGCGAAGTGACCACGTACCTCGACTCGAACCGCGGCGTGCTCCAGCAGGTCGCCGGGCAGCTCGCGAAGATCGGCCTCGTGAACGCGTACAAGTCGATCAAGGGCTTCGCCGACAACGCCGAGATCATCCGCTTCGAGGTGTCGAAGGCCGAGAAGGAGCTCGCCGAGGCCGGCGTCGACCAGAAGGCCGTGCTGCGCAAGCAGGCGATCTACCGGCCGGCGATGCCCGCCGAGAACTGGAACTACTGGAAGTTCCAGGGCGAGTTCTGGCGCGATGAGATCGGCTACTACCAGTACACCCTGAAGAAGGGCTGCCCGGGCGGCGGCGAATGAAGCTCGGGGCGCTCGCGGTGGCAACCTTGCTGCTGCTGGCGCCCGAGGGGTTCGCCGGCGGCAAAAAGAAGAAGCGCTCGAAGCGCCCTCCGCCGACCCCGGCGCAAGTGGTCCACCCGTTCGCCGACGTGCCGCTGGCCCAGTTGCAGGTCTCCTACACGCGGGCCGGCCAGGGCGTGGTGCAGAATAAAGACGGCGCCGTCGTGTTGGTCAGCGCTGGAGACAAGCTCGGTCTGGAAGGCTTCGACGTGGTGAAGGTGGCGCGCGGCTGCATCAACTTGAAGGGCCACGAGACCGAGTTGACGCTGTGCGCCGATGTGCCCGAAGTTCCGCGGACCTGAGCTTTCTTTGCACGGTGGCGATGGTGTAGGGTCCGCCCGCTTTTCCCCCTGAGGAGATTTCAAGATGAAGGTCGTTCGCATCGCCGCTCTGGCGCTCGCTTTTGCTTTCGCATTGCCAACCGCCGGTGCGCTCGCCGCCGACGCGAAGAAGAAGGGCGCCGACAAGGCCGCCGCCGCCGACGCGAAGAAGAAAGACGACAAGAAGGCGCCGAGCCGCGAAGAGGTGCGCAAGGGCCCCGCCAAGTTCAAGAAAGATCTGCCCCGCCTCGAAGACGTCGAGCGCGAGAAGATCGCCGATCAGAAGCGCGACGAGTCGATCGAGAGCCTGAAGAAGATCATCCCGAAGATCGAAGACGGCTCGCCGCAGAAGGCCGAGCTGCTCTTCCAGCTCAGCGAGCTCTACTGGGAGAAGTCGAAGTACCTGTACCGGAAAGAGATGCTGAAGTTCCAGGAGGACGAGAAGAAGATCGACGAGGCGCGCAACAAGGGCGAGAAGGTGCCCGACGCCAAGGAAGATCACCGCGAGTCGGAGCTCTACCGCTCCGAGACGATGCGCCTCTACGAGACGGTCTTGCGCGAGTACCCGTCGTACGACCGCAAAGACGAGGTGCTCTTCGCGCTCGGCTACAACCTCTACGAGATCGGCAAGCGCGAGCAGGCCGTCAAGCGGTACGAGGAGCTGATCAAGGGCTACCCGAACTCGAAGTTCATCGGCGACGGCTACGTCCAGCTCGGTAACCACTACTTCGACGTCGCGAACAACCTCGGCAAAGCGAAGGAGATGTACGAGAAGGCCTTCCAGCAGAAGGAGCCGAAGATCAAGTCGTACGCGCTCTACAAGCTGGCCTGGTGCGACTTCAACGCGGGCGAGCACGAGAAGGCGCTCAAGAAGCTGCAGGACGTCATCGAGTACGTCGAGAAGCAGGAGAAGAAGAAGGAGATGACGGACCTCAAGACGGAGGCCCTGAACGACTCCGTCACGATGTTCGTGCAGCTGAACCGCGCCGACGACGCCATCGCGTACTTCAAGGCGAAGGCCGGCAAGAAGATGCAGCTCAAGCTGATCACGCGCATGGGCTACGCGCTGTACGACGCCGGCCACCACGAGAACTCGATCAAGACGTTCCGCCTGCTGCTCTCGGACAACCCGGTCGCCGAGGCCGCGCCCGACTTCACGCAGCAGATCATCAAGGGCTACGAAGGCCTGCGCCAGCGCGACAACGTGAAGGCCGAGACGAAGAAGATGGCCGAGCTCTACCGGCCGGGCAGCGCGTGGTGGAAGGCGAACGAGTCGAAGAAGGAAGTGCTGCGCAACGGCTTCAACGTCGCCGAAGAGGCGATGCGCACGGTGGTCACCGAGTACCACCAGGAAGCGCAGAAGACGAAGCAGGCCGTCACGTACAGGCTCGCCGGAGACATCTACAAGCAGTACGTCGACGCGTTCGCGACCGGCGACGACGAGGCGTTCATCTCGGACTACGCGTTCAACATGAAGTTCTACTACGCCGAGATCCTCTGGGCGCTCGAGGAGTGGGAGAAGGCCGCGAAGCAGTACGACGAGCTCGTCGCGTTCAAGATCCCGAACCGCGACACCGCCAAGGAGATCGCGCAAGAGAAGTACCGCAAGTCGGCCTCGTACGCGGCGATCCTCGCGTACAACAACCTGGTCAAGATCGAGCGCGGCCAGATGGTGAAGAGCGTCGTCGACGACAAGGCGAAGATCGAAGAGAACAAGAAGAAGAACAACGTCGAGAAGCAGAAGCAGGCGATCAAGCGCTCGGTGAAGGAGCTGCAGGAGCAGCCGCTCACCAAGTGGGAGGGCGCGCTCGCGAACGCCTGCGACAGCTACAACAAGCTCTTCCCGAACAACGAAGACGAGATCGAGGTCCGCTACCAGGCCGCCGTTCTCTATTACGACCGCAACCACTTCATCGAGGCCGCGCAGCGCTTCACCGAGATCATCGGCAAGTGGCCGGAGGACAAGCGCTCCGCCGACGCCGCCGACCTCACGATGTCGGTGCTCGAAGAGAAAGAGGAGTGGCTCGAGCTGAACAAGAGCTCGCGCGCCTTCCAGGCGAACAAGAAGCTGGTCGGCGCGAAGCAGAACGCCGAGTTCGCGAAGCGCACCGCCGCGATCGTCGAAGGCAGCCAGTACAAGTACGTCGACCTGATCGTCTACAAGAAGGAGAAGCGGGTCAAAGAGGCGGCCGAGATGTTCCTCGCCTTCGTGCAGGAGTTCCCGAAGTCCGAGAACGCCGACCGCGCGCTGACCTACTCGATGCTGATCTTCCAGGAGGCGAACGAGCTCGACCGCGGCATCGTCACCGCGGAGCGCCTGCTGAAGGAATACCCGGGCACCAACTTCGAGCTGAAGGCGCGCTACTCGCTCGCGAAGTTCTACGAGAAGATCGCCGACTTCCCGAAGTCGGCCGCGATGTACGAAGACTTCATCGCCGCCTACGACACGTGGGCCGGCCCGAAGGCGGTGGGCTTCGACAACATCAAGGACCTGCTCAAGCGGGAGAAAGAGGCGAAGGAGAAGGAGGCCAAGGCGAACAAGGGCAAGAAGCCCGACCCGAAGGCCGCCGCCGCCGCGAAAGACGCGCGCTGGGCCGTCGGGCCGATCGCGCCGCCTCCTCCGAAAGAGAAGCTGAAGCTCGAGGCCTTCAACAAGGAGCGGGCGGAGCTGATCAAGGAAGCCGAGAAGGAAGACTGGATCTCGGCGGCGCAGTTCAACGCGGGGCTGTGGTGGGAAGGCCTCGGCAAGCCCGAGCTCGCGATCGCGGCGTACAACCGGTACATCGCGCGCTTCAAAGACAAGAAGGACGTGCCCGAGATCGCGCTGAACATCGGTCTCATGTACGAGAAGGACAAGAAGTACCCCGAGGCGCTGAAGGCCTTCGACGCGTTCCTTCAGACGTACGCGAAGGACCCGCGCGTGAAAGAGATCACGCGCTTCGATCTCAAATACCGCCAGTACCTGATCGCGAAGACGCTGAAGCAGAAAGACGACATGGACCGGCTGGCGAAGGAGATCGTCGCCGCGTACCCGAAGCTGTCGGCCGACGACAAGAAGAACGACCGCGCGAAGCTCGCGTTCGCGCACGCGCGCTTCTACCTGTACGAGCCCACGTGGAACGCGTACCTCGCGATCAACTTCAAGAACCTGAAGACGCTGAAGAACGATCTGAAGGCGAAGACGAAGGCGATTCAGGACATCGAGAAGGGCTACACCGAGATCCTGCAGATCGGTAACGGCGAGTACGGCGTGGCGGCGCTGACCCGCATCGGCCTCGCGTACGGCGACATGTCGCAGAACTTCCTCGACTCGCCGACGCCGAAGGGCTTCGACGAAGACCAGACCGACATGTATCGCACGGCGCTCGAAGAGAAGGCCTTCCCGCTCGAAGAGAAGGCGCTCGAGGCGCTCGATAAGGCGCTCGCGAAGTCGTACGAGCTGTCGATCTACAACGAGTGGACGCTGCTCGCGCAGGACAAGGTCAACAAGTACAAGCCCGGGCTCTACGGCAAGGTGCGCGAGGTCGCGTACCGCGGCGCGGAGTTCTTCTGGGAGGAGCCGCTCGACAAGACCGGCGGAACGGGCTCGGTGCCTGCGCCGTCGAAGGAGGGCACTCCGGCTGCTGCTCCCGAGAAGGCTCCTGAGAAGTCCAACACCACCGCTGCAGCGGCTCCGGCCGCAGGTGGGGAGAAGTGATCATGAAGACCCGCAACCTGTACCTCGTGCTGTTCGCCGCGGCCTGCACCGCCGTCTCCTGCACCACGACGCAGACGGAAGTGAAGAAAGACCCGGTCGACGCGAACAAGCCTCCGCCGCCGCCGAAAGACAAGACCCCGGCGGAGACCTTCAAGGACGGCGTCGCCGCGTTCGACGCCGGCAAGCTCGACGACGCGAAGGCCGCGTTCGAGAAGGTGCTCGCGAAGGAGCCGAAGCTGGTCGCAGTCATCTACAACCTCGGCGTCGTCGCCGAGCGCCAGGGCCGGCTGTCCGACGCGCAGAAGCACTACGAAGAGGCGCGCAAGCTCGACCCGAACCACCGGCCGTCGCTCTTGAACCTCGGCAAGGTGTACCGCCTGCAAGACCGGTTCGCCGACGCGATCAGCCTGTACGAGGAGGCGCTCAAGGCCCCCGGCGCCGAGTTCGACGTCGCGCTGCTCAACAACCTGTCGGTCGCGTACCGGCTGTCGAAGCAGTACGACAAGGCCGAGGCCGCGGTGCGCAAGGTGCTGTCGCGCACGAAGGACAACCCCGACGCCTACAAGAACCTCGCGCTCATCTACTTCGACCAGGGCAACTACCGGCTCGCCGAGTTCGTCTCGGCGAACGCGAAGAAGCTCGACGACAAGGACCCGGGCGTGGTGAACAACCTGGGCCTCATCTACCTGAAGCTCGACGACCGGCGCTCGGCCCTCGGCCAGTTCCAGAAGTCCGTTCAGCTCTCCGATGCGTTCGCGCCCGGGCACGTGAACCTCGGCGCGATGGCGCTGCAGTACCGTGACTATGCGAACGCCGAGAAGTCGTTCGCGAAGGCGATCTCGATCGACGCGAGCTCGTACGAGGCGTTCCTCGCGTACGCGTATGCGCTCGACGGCCAGAAGGGCAAGGACCCCAAGAAGGGCCTCGCCGCCGGCGAGGCGTTCGAGAAGGTGCTGTCGATGAAGACCGACGTGCCCGAGGCGATCTGCGGCGCGGGCTGGGCGTTCGCCGCCGACAAGGCCGGCTGGGACAAGGCCGTGAAGTACCTCGAGCAGTGCAAGACGCAGCCGATCACCACGCCGCAGGACAACCAGCTCATCGACGTGAAGCTGAAGTCGATCGCGACGCTGAGCAAGGCGCAGGCCGCGCCGGCCCCGGCCGAGAAGCCGAAGGAGAAGCCGAAGGCGGGCGCCGCCGGCGGCAACATGCTCGAGAAGGCGATGGAGGAGGGCGCGAAGGAGGGCGGCGGCGATGAGGCCGCGGCTCCGGCGCCTGCTCCGGATGCTGCTCCAGCTCCGGCTCCGGCTCCGGCGGATGCTGCTGCGAAGCCTGCTGAACCTGCGAAGAAGTAGTTCGACGGGGGACTCATCTCGAGGCGGTGGTGGGCGGCTTCGAAGCGCTCTCGAGCAGCTTCTCGAGCTCCAGCTCCGGCTGCCGCGAGTCGCCCAGGTACGTGAACCACGCGACCTGGCCGCCGTCGCCGTCTCGCTTCGGCACCACCATCACGATCGTCTTCAGCGCGTACGAGCCCACCGTCGTCTGACCGTCGAGGCTGATCTGCATGGGCATGTTCTTGCGCGCCACCAGGTAGAACTTCTGCTTCGCGCGCACGAGCGACGGGCCTTCTCCGGCGCCCTCGAGCGCTCCGAAGAAGACGAGGTTGAACGGCACGACGTCGCCGGGCTGGAACTCGTACCAGGTCTCGTCTTTGTCGACCGCCGCCTTCAGATCGTCGGCCTTCGCGGTCGAGATCCGCAGGTACGGCTTGGGGGTCATCACGCAGCCGCTGGCCGTGACGAGAGCTGCGAGCACCACGATTCGGAGGTTCATGCCGCGCTGAGTGGAGCCCACCCGGCGTTCTTTTGTCCGCGAAGGTCGCTTCATTGACGACACCCCATCGGCTCGCGATGCTGCGCGAGGTGAGCGCCGCGGCACCCGAGCAGGAAGACGCCGATCAGCTGCGCACGAAGCTCACGCTGCGCGTCGCGCTCTTCGCGGGCGTGCAGGCCGGCGCGCTGATCCTGCCGCTCGCGAAGCAGGGCGAGGCGACGGCCGCGTTCGTGATGTGCGGCGTGCTCGTCGCGACCGTCGCGTGCCTCGCCGGCCTCTCGAGAGGCCTCGTCGCTTCGGCCTGGGCGCTGCTCGGGCTCTACGTCGCGTCGGCCGGCGCTGGCACCGCGCTGCTCGCCGCCCACGGAGCCGACGTCTGGGTTCAGCTCATCCTGCTCGCGCCTCTGCTCGACTTCCCGGTCGACATCTTCCCGGCCGTTCGTCAGCTCGCCGCCCTGAGCCGCCGCGCGTGATTCGCGCGGGGCCCGGGAACCGCGCCGCCGCCCGCGTGTCTGTGGGCGCATGTTCGAGATCTGGTGGAAGGATCGACTCATCGACGTCGTGCCCGTGGTCCGTGACGTCCCCGAGGGGCTCACCGTGAAGTCCCGCGCCTCCGGCCCGGTCGAGCGCGTGCGGCCCGAGGAGCCCGACTGGCGCTTCCCCAAGCTGCTCGCGTTCTGCCTGCTCGCCTTCGTCGCGTGCGTGATGGTGATGACGCTCACCCCGGTCTCCGAGGGCGGCTTCGATGACGGCTGGGCGAAGACGAAGCTCGTCACCTCGCTCGTGCTGCCTCCAGCTCCGCCGAAGTCGCTTCCGAAGGAGTTCACCTCGAGAGCGCTGCAGCAGATCTTCGCCGGCCCCGCGCGGCCGAATCAGAAGGTCAGCGTCGGCAGCGTGCTGGCGATCTGGGACAGCGCGGGCCCCGTCGGCAGCGGCCTGGGCGTCGCGCTCGATGCGCTCGGCGAGCTGAAGGGCGGAGGCCCCGGCGCCGACGGCTCCGGTCTCGGCGGCCCGCGCGGCCCGGGTCCCGGCGGCCCCGGCAACGGCTTCAGCCTCGGCGGCGGCCCGATCGGCAAGCGCCCCGGACCCGGCGGCTCGAACCTCGGCCCCAAGCGCGAGAGCGGCCCGACCTCCGGCCCGGTTCACATCACCGACGGTCTCGACCGCGCGCTCGTCGCGAAGGTCATCCGCGCCCACGCCAACGAGATCAAGTACTGCTACGAGCGCGAGCTGCAGCACACCCCGGGACTGAGCGGAAAGGTCAGTGTTTCCTTCACGATCGGCCCCGCCGGCGACGTCATCGAGGCCGGCATCGCCGAGAGCACGCTCGCGAACGAAGCCGTCGAGGCCTGCATGCTGTCCCGCGTCAAACGCTGGAAGTTCCCCGAGCCGCAGGGCGGGGGAACCGTCGACGTCAACCACCCCTGGATCTTCCGGGGCGCAGGTGACAACGACCCCTGAAATCCCTTAGGGTGCGCCGACTTTCGGAACCCCTGGGGTGACGCTGGTGTCAAAAGCCCCGGTCAAATAAGGAGCTGAAGCATGCCTCGTCTTCTCGTTCTCGCTCTCGCACTTTCAGCCGCGCCCGTGCTCGCACAGGGCAAGGTCATTCAGGAAGAAGACCGTACGGTGTTCCGCAAGAAGACGGTCATCGACTTCACCGACGTCGCGGTCGAAGGCGAGCTCACCAAGCCCGAAGGCAGCTACGCGATCAGCAAGAAGAAGACCTCGTTCAAGAGCCTGATCAAGGTTCGCAGCAACTTCGAGCCCGAGCTGCAGAAGTCGGTCGACAATCTTTAGAGTCCCGAGAGGTACTGAAACATGTCGAAGAAGAGCGCCATCACTTTCCGCATCACCGGCCCGGACGGCACCACCAGCGAGTCGAGCTCCGATCTCGAGAGCGTCATCCTGGGCTCCGGCTCGGGCGCGACCGTCAAGATCTCCGACCCGAAGGTCTCCAACCTCCACGCGATGCTCAAGGTCGAGAAGACCGGCTCCGTGTCGGTGATGGACCTCGGCTCCGAGCACGGCACCTCGCTCAAAGACCAGCGCATCAAAGACGCCGTCACGCTCGCGTCCGGCGACGAGATCGCGATCGGCGGCTCCAAGGTGAAGGTGCTGTTCGGCGACGAGCAGGCTGCGTCGTCCAACGGCACGGCCCCGGCGAACGGCGTGACGACCCCCGAGGCGGCGGCTCCTGCGCCCGCTCCGGTCGCTGCGGCTCCGGCTCCCGCCGCCGCGGCGCCGGCTCCCGCGCCGGCCGCCACGAAGCCTCCTCCTGCGCCTCCGCGCGGCCTCGCCGGCACCGGCAAGAACGCGGCGCTGCTGTTCCACGAGCCGCTCTCGCCTGAGGCCACTCCGGCGGAAGACTCGAAGGTGCTGCAGGTCGCGCTGCTCTGGGGCGACACCCTCATCGGCGTTCAGCACTTCGCCGACGGCGTGCCCGTCACCATCGGCGACGGCCCCGGCAACAAGTTCGCCGTCTTCTCGTCGGGCGTCGGCACGAGCTTCAACCTCGCGCAGGCGAGGGGCTCCACCGCGCTCGTCAACGTGCCCGCCGAGGCCGGCCTCGTCGTCACGACGCGCGGCGACTCGCACAAGTCGAAGGAGCAGCTGAAGAGCGAGGGCAAGCTCCGCGCGGCCGAGGGCGCGATGCGCGCCGACGCCATCGAGCTCGGCCTGCACGACCGCGCCCAGGTCTCGCTCGACCAGGTCGCCTTCATCGTCCGCTACGTGCGGCCGACCGCCGCCATCAGCGTCAACACGCTGGGCGAGGCCGACTTCACGTTCTTCAAGATCGCCTCCATCTGCTTGATGGCGTTCATCGCCCTCGTGCTCGCGATGGTGCTCACGCCGCTCGGCATCGGCGGCGAGGGCGACGACATCTTCCAGAACCCGTCGAAGTACGTGAAGATGATCGTGCGCCCCGAGAAAGAGAAGGCGCTCAAGAAGCTCGACCTCTCGGGCCTCAAGGAAGGCAAGAAGCCGAAGGACGACGAGGGCAAGTTCGGCAAGAAGGACGAGAAGAAAGACAAGGCCGACCCCTCGAAGAAGGGCGCCCCGATCGTCGACGCCAACAAGCGCGAAGAAGATCGCAAGAAGGTCATGAAGGCGGGTCTGCTCGGCGCCCTCGGCGACGGAGCGGCCTCCAACGTCTTCGGCCCCGGCGGCCTCGGCACCGGCATCAACAACGCCCTCGGCGGCCTGACCGGCGGCGCCGGCGTCGGTGACGCCCACGGCGTCGGCGGCATGGGCTCGCGCGGCACCGGCCCCGGCGGCGGCGGTACGGGCTTGGGCCTCGGCGGCCTCGGCACCAAGGGCAGCGGTCGCGGCCTGGGCGGCAACGGCTCCATCGATCTCGGCGGCCGCGGCAAAGACTCGACCCGCGTCGTCCCCGGCAAGACCACCGTCGTCGGCGGCCTCTCGAAGGACGTCATCATGAAGGTGATCAAGCGCCACCAGAACGAGATCAAGTTCTGCTACGAGCAGGAGCTCCAGAAGCAGCCCGACCTCGCCGGTAAGGTGGCCGTGCTCTTCACCATCGACCCGGCCGGCGCCGTGGCCGAGGCGAACGTCTCCGAGACCTCGCTCAACAACGGCAACGCCGAGAACTGCATGCTGTCGCGCATCCGCCGGTGGAAGTTCCCCGAGCCTCAGGGCGGCGGCGTCGTGACCGTCACCTTCCCGTGGATCTTCAAGCCGGCCGGCGACGAGAGCAGCGACGAATAGGCCTGTCTGATGGTTTTGGGGCTGGGTGCCTTTTTTGGCCCCCAGCCCCCTTTTTTTTGAGCTATGACCCCCGCGCCTTCAAGGGTCCCGTTGAGGAGGGGTTAAGTGCGGAAGCTGGTCATCCCGTTTCTCGCTGTTTCGGCGGCGCTTCTCGCGGTGTTGCCCGCGCCTGCGAGCGCAGCGACTCCGCCGGAGGGCGCTCCGCTGAAGGTCCGCCGCGGCTTCTTCACCGAGACCGACATCGGAGCGTTCAACACCTTCGGCGGTGACGACGTCTACTCGAACCTGCAGGTCTACCTGCAGCTCGGCATCGGCTACGACATCACCGAGAACATCGAGCTCGGCCTCCACGTCGGCATCGGCGCCAACGCCGCCAACTGCCACGCCGGCAAAGACGCGCGCACGATGACCATCTGCAACGCGTCCGACAACTTCACCGTCACGTTCGTCGACCTCTCGTTCGCGTACCTGTTCCGGGTCGCCGAGCGGCTCTACGTCGCTCCGAAGCTGGTGGGCGGCATGACGTTTCTCGACCCCGCGCCGGTGACCAACGAGGCCGGCAACCCGGTGACGCTCGCGCCGAACGGCGGCCTCGCCATCGGCGTCGAGTACGCGACGAACGTCGATCACTTCACCGTCGGCCTCGACGTGGTGCTCGTGCGGTGGATCTTCATCGCCAACATCTCCACGCACCAGTACTACCTGCGCGTGAAGTACACGTTCTAGTCGGGAGTCGGGAGTCGGGAGTCGGAAGTGACGACCACTGAAGGCGGCGTGTGCGCGAACATCGGCCCGCGCGAGCGGCGTAAGCGGAACATCGTCGGCGTCGCCGGCGCGCTCGTCACGGTCCTCACCGCGGCGGCTCTGATCGACTCGCACGCCTCGCCGCTGCTGCGCCTCGTCGTCGTGGTGCCCGGCATGCTCGCGGCCATGGGCTTCCTCCAGGCGCGCGCGCAGACCTGCGTCGCCCTCGCGAAGCAGGGCATCCGCGTGCTGGGAGACGAGGTCGAGCGCGTCGACGATCGCATGTCGAAGGCGATCGCGGCCCAGGCGCGCAGGGTGTGGCTGCAGGCCTCCGCCGCCGTGGCGGCGCTGACGCTGCTCGTGATGGTGATCCCCTGATGGACCCGTACGGCCTGTCGCGCGTCGTCGGCGAGAGCGGCGTGCTCCCCCAGCGCGCGAAGAAGCTCGACCCCTCGCTGCCGCTGCGCGAGGGCGAGGTGCTCATCGACGTCGAGAGCCTCAACGTCGACGCCGCCTCGTTCAAGCAGCTCAAAGACGCCGCCGGCGGCGACCCGGCGAAGATCACCGCCGCCGTGCAGGAGATCGTCCGCGAGCGCGGCAAGCTGCAGAACCCGGTCACCGGCTCGGGCGGCATGCTCATCGGCCGCGTGCGCGAGGTGGCGAAGGGTCACCCCGGCGGCCTCGCCGCCGGCGACCGCATCGCGACCCTCGTCTCGCTCACGCTCACGCCGCTGCAGCTCGACGAGGTCCGCGGCGTGAAGCCCGACATCGACCGGCTCGACGTGCGCGGCCACGCCATTCTCTTCGCCAGCGGCATCTTCGCGAAGCTCCCCGGCGACCTGCCCGACGCCCTCGCGCTCGCGGCCCTCGACGTGGCCGGCGCCCCGGCGCTCACCGCGCGATACGTGAAGCCCGGCATGACCGTGATGCTCATCGGCGCCGGGAAGAGCGGGGCGCTGTGCCTCGCCCAGGCGCGAAGGAGCGGCGCCGCGAAGCTCGTGGCCCTCGACATCTCTCGACCCGCGCTCGACGCGCTCTCGGGCATCGGGCTCTGCGATCTCGCCGTGGCCGCCGACGCCACGAAGGGCGTCGAGGTGATGCAGCAGGTGCCCCCGGCCGATCTCGTCATCAACTGCGCGTCGGTCGCGAACACCGAGATGGCCAGCATCTTGAGCGTTCGCCAAGGCGGCACCGTCATCTTCTTCTCGATGGCCACCAGCTTCACGGCCGCCGCGCTCGGCGCCGAGGGCGTGGGAAAAGACGTCACGATGGTGATCGGCAACGGCTACGCGCCGGGCCACGCCGACCTCACGCTCGAGCTCTTGCGGAGCGAGCCCAAGCTGCGCGCCCTGTTCGAGCAGCGGTACGTGTGAGCCGTGCTGGCCCTGCTGCTCATCGGCGCCCTGGCCGACACGCCGTACCAGGCCCGGCTGCTCACGCGCGACGAGATCGCCGAGACCCCCGTTCACCAGCTGTCGGTGTCACAGCTCGAGCTCGAGCGCGACCGCGTCGAGGAGCCCCGCGTCGTCTGGCCCGGCAATCTGCTGCTGGGCTACGGGATCTTCGGCTCGATCGTCGGCCTCGGGTTCGGCGCGGTCGCGCTCGGGTTGTTCGTGGAGGATCGCACGAGCTACCTGGCCGGCCTGGCGACGCTGCTCGCGCTGTCGATCGGCTCACCGTACGCGCTGTTGGGCATCGGGGGCGGTGTCCTTACCGGCCTCCTGCATGCCCGCCGCGACCGGTACGCGGCGCGCCACTCCGACGTGCTGAAGCGGCTCGACGCGATTCGCTACGGCACGGCGCGGGCGCCGATTCCCTGGTCGGCGGAGCTGGCCGACGAGATCATCCGCCTCGCCGACGAGCGGCCGGGGCTCGCGCTGCCCTTGATCATCGCCGGCCTCGGTGGCGGGCTCATGGGCGGCGGCGGCGCAGTGGTGGGCATGCTGCGTCAGAACCCACGCGCGAGCACCACCGACCTCGGCGTCGCCATCGGAGCCACCTGCGTGGGGGTGCTGCTCTTCGGAGTCGGCCTCTACCGCGCCATCCGCGTCACCCAGGAGCGCAATGACATCGACGCCCGGATCGCCGAGCTGAAGGCCCTGCCGCCCCCCGAAGGTGCCGACGACTACTGGCACTTTTAGGTATAGAGAAGGGCATGCCCGGGCCGTTCATCACCGACGAGCAGGTCGCCCACGCGCGCGCGCTCGCCCGCGACATCACCGAGCCCATCTTCCAGCTCATCGACAAGCACACCACCGTCTCGGTCGAGCGCACGGTGCTGCGGTGGTTCGGGGTCGAGGGCGTGGGGGCGATGGGCGCCCCGCTCGTGAACCTCATGGTCGACCGGCTGCACGCCGCCGGCGTGCTGCACAAGGGCGCGGCCTACTGGTACGGCCGTGCGCTCAAGATGGGCGCCAAGAGCCCGCTCGACGCCGTCGAGCGGCTGACCGCGGCTCCGCTCGACAAGCTCGAGGCGCTGCCGGCGGCCGAAGAGGCGCAGCTGAAAGACGAGGTGCGCTCCGAGGCCCGCGCCGCCATCCAAGAGCTCAAGGCCCGGGTCGAGAAACGAAACGCCCTGAAGGAAGAATTTCCGATGGGCCCGACCCCTCACAAGTACGTGATCGTGGCCACCGGCAACATCTTCGACGACGTCGACCAGGCGCGGGCCGCCGCCCAGGCCGGGGCCGACGTGATCGCCGTGATCCGCTCGACCGCGCAGTCGCTGCTCGACTACGTGCCGCACGGCGCCACCACCGAGGGCTACGGCGGCACCTACGCCACCCAAGAGAACTTCCGCATCATGCGCGAGGCGCTCGACGACGAGTCGAAGAAGCTCAAGCGCTACGTGCAGCTGACCAACTACTCGTCGGGCCTGTGCATGGCCGAGATCGCGTTCGCCGCTGCCTGGGAGCGGCTCGACATGCTGCTCAACGACGCGATGTACGGAATCCTCTTCCGCGACATCAACCTGCGGCGCACCTTCATCGACCAGTACTTCTCGCGCCGCATCTGCGCGCTCGCCGGCATCATCATCAACACCGGCGAAGACAACTACATCACCACCGCCGACGCCTACGACGCCGCCCACACCGTCATCGCGTCGCAGTTCATCAACGAGCGGTTCGCGCACCGTGCGGGGCTCAAAGACTGGCAGCTGGGCATCGGGCACAGCTACGAGATCGACCCGCACCGGCCCGACACGCTCCTGCTCGAGCTGTCGCAGGCGATGCTCATTCGCCGGTGCTTCCCCGACGCGCCGCTGAAGTACATGCCTCCGACGAAGCACAAAGAGACCGACATCTTCTTCAGCCACGCGTACGACGTGATGGCCGACCTGGTCGCGGTGTGGACTCGCCAAGGCATTCAGCTGCTCGGCATGATGACCGAGGCGATGCACACGCCGCTGCTCGCCGACCGCTACGTCGCCCTGAAGGCGGCCTCGTATATCCACCGCGCGGCGAAGGGCATCGACCAGGAGTTCACCGTGCGCGAAGACGGCCTCATCGCGAACCGCGCGCGGTTCGTGTGGGAGCGCGCGATCAAGCTCCTCGAAGAGTGCAAGGCCGACGGCATGGTCGCGGCGATCGGCCGCGGCCGGTTCGGCGACGTGAAGCGCTCGGAGACCGGCGGCAAGGGTCTCGACGGCGTGATCGAGAAGTCGAAGGACTATTTCAACCCGTTTCTCGAAGCACTGGAGGCGTCGAAATGACCGGTCTCATCCTGCTGATCGCGCTGGGCGCCTCGGACGCGCTGGTCTCCACGAAGGTCCACGACCTGAGCCTCAAGCTGCCGCAGTCGAAAGACTGGAAGGCGCAGGACACCGACGAGAACAACGGCAAGTCGCGCACGGTCGCGTCGGCCGACGGCGAGGCGCAGATCGACCTGAGCGTCTTCACCGTCGACCCGCGCCGCGAGGCGTCGGTCTGCGTCGAGCAGCTGCTCAAGGCGCTCGGGCCCGAGGGCTACGAGGCCACCACCGTCGGCGGTCAGCCCGCCTACAAGAAGGTGACGTTCGACTACCTGGGCGAGGGCGAGGAGGCGAAGAAGAACGACGCGAACAAGGTGAGCACGGTCAGCTACGTCGGCTGCAATGGGCAGACGAAGTGGGTGATGTCGTTCACGTCGAAGGTCTCGAAGGCGCCGCGCTTCGGCGTGGTGCTGAAGCGCGTGATCGAGTCGATCTCGTACGGGGGGAAGTGAGTGGCGGAAGGGCCCATTCGCCCGTACGGCGACCGGCGCGACGACGGCGTGATCCAGCTGTCGTTCACGCTGCCCGTGCCGCTGTCCGAGAAGGCCAAGGAGGCCGCGAAGCTGTTCTGCCAGAAGCTCGGCCTCACCGAGGTGAAGGTGGCGGCCGCCGAGCGGGCCGCCGACAACTACACGTTCTTCATCGCATACGCGAAGACCCAGGTCGCGCTCGACTGGGCGGCGATCGACACGCCCGAGCTCGTCATCAAGAAGCTCGGGTTCGACGATCTCAACGCGCTGATCGAGCGGGAGATCGGCCGCCGCGTCGTGGTGTTCGGCGCGTGCACCGGCACCGACACGCACACCGTCGGCATCGACGCGATCTTGAACATGAAGGGGTTCGCGGGCGACTACGGGCTCGAGCGGTACCCGTGGTTCGAGGCGTTCAACCTGGGGTCCCAGGTGCCGAACGCGGAGCTGATCCGCCGCGCCTCCGAGAAGAACGCCGACGCCGTGCTCGTGAGCCAGGTCGTCACGCAGCGCGACGTGCACAAAGACAACTCGCGCCAGTTCATCGAGGAGGCGCGCAAGGCCGGCCTCGACAAGAAAATGACGCTGCTGCTCGGGGGCCCCCGCGTCGACCACAAGCTCGCGCTCGAGCTCGGGTTCCACGCGGGGTTCGGGCCCGGCACGAAGCCGTCCGACGTCGCGAACTTCATCGTGCACCAGGTGCTGCAGCGCATGGGCAAGGAGCAGCGCGGCCAGCACTTCGAAGGAGAGCCCACATGAAGGTGACGCTTCGGCTGCGCATGGGGTCGCACGACGCCCACTACGGGGGCAACCTCGTCGACGGCGCCCGCATGCTCGCGCTGTTCGGCGACGTCGCGACCGAGCTGCTCATCCGCCAGGACGGCGACGAGGGCCTGTTCCGCGCGTACGACTCGGTCGAGTTCCTCGCCCCGGTCTACGCCGGCGATTACATCGAGGCCGAGGGCGAGATCGTGAAGCTCGGCAACACGTCGCGCGCGATGAAGTTCGAGGCGCGGAAGGTGATCCGCTCGACGGGCGGGTCTTCGGCCGAGGTGATCGAGCCGCCGATCGTCGTCTGCCGCGCGAGCGGCACGTGCGTGACGCCGAAGGAGAAGCAGCGAAAATGAGCCCGATGGTGATCACGGCGGCGATGGTCGGTGCCGAGACCACCCGCGAGCAGACGCCCTACCTGCCGATCTCGGCGGAGGAGATCGGCGAAGACGCCGCGAAGTGCCGCGAGGCCGGCGCCGCGATGGTGCACATTCACGTGCGCAAGCCCGACGGCTCGCCGTCGCAAGACGCCGAGCTGTTCCGCGCGGCCATTCGCGAGATCCGCAAGCGCTGCGACATTCTCGTGCAGGTCTCGACCGGCGGCGCGGTCGGCATGGGCGTCGACGAGCGCTGCGGCGGGCTGACGCTGACCGGGGCCGACCGGCCCGACATGGCGACGCTGACGACCGGCACCGTGAACTTCGGCCCCGACGTGTTCTGGAACCCCCGGCCGCTGGTGCGCGACATCGCGACGCGCATCAAGGCCCTCGGCATCAAGCCCGAGATCGAGTGCTTCGACGCGGGCATGATCGACGAGGCGCGCGCGCTCGAGAAGGAAGGCTTCATCGGGCTGCCGGCGCACTTCGACTTCGTGCTCGGCGTGGGCGGGGCGCTCGGCGCGACGGTCGAGGCGCTCGACTTCATGCGCTCGTACATTCCCCCCGGCTCGACGTGGACGTGCGCGGCGATGGGGCGCCACCAGCTCTCCTTCGTCGAGCACTCGGCCGAGCGCGGCGGCAACGCGCGCGTCGGGCTCGAAGACAACATCTACGTGTCCAAGGGCGTGCTCGCGCGCGGAAACTGGGAGCTCGTGGCCGAGGCCGCGAAGCGCGCGAAGGCGAAGGGCAGGGAGCTCGCGACGCCCCAGCAGGCCCGCGAGCTGCTGCGGCTCACGTGAGCGACATCGGCGGCAGCTCCAATGGGGCGTTCGATCTGCCGTTCCTCGCGCTGCAGGCGCTCATGGCGCTCGTGTTCGTGACCGCGCTGCTCGCGGTGCCGAGGCCGCTGCTCGGGCTGCGCGTCGCCCACGCGGCCGCGTGCGCGGGGCTGCCGCTGCTGTGGCTGGTCGCGTGGCCGGTGACGAGCGGCATCGAGGGCGCCGGCCGCTTCCTCATCGGAGCGCCGGCGTCGCTCTTCCCGGGGCTGCTGGGGCTCACGTGGGTGGCGGTCGCGGCGCGGCGCAGCGACCGGCCGGTGTGGAGCACGGCGTGGCCGTCGGCGGCCGCCGTCGGTGCGTGCGTCGCGGTCTGGGCCGTCTTCCTGGCGATGTGATCCGTTTGGATGCCCCGCGGTATCGAGGCGCATGATCCCCATCGAGAAGTACGCAGACCTCTGTGCGCTGATGGCCGACACCGGCGGCGACGTCGCCAAGGAGAACGCCATCGCGCAGGCCCACGGCGTCACCGCCGCCGAGTGGGCCGAGTCGAAGGCCGGCTACACCGCCCGGATGAGCGACCCGAAGGACGGAGGGAAGACCGCGCTCGCCTTCATGCCGCTCTACCAGGCCGCCCAGGCCCGCGCGCGCGGCGGCCGGGAGCCGTGCACGCTCGAGTTCTACACGAAGGTTCACGCCGAGATGGCGTTCAGCAAAGACGCGCTCGGCAACAAGAAGAACCACCACCTCGTGCTCGCCGAGAACGGCACCCACCACCAGGCGTGGCTCGAGTGCGAGGGCTACTGGACGCCGCTCGTCGGGGCTCCGATGATCCTCGGGCAGCCCAACCCGATGTACGACCCGCAGCTGTCGGCGAAGTTCGCGGCGCTGATGCAGAAGGAGGCCGACCGCATTCACGGGATCAAGCGATGACCTGAGGCCTCGCCCGGCGCGGGGCGTGGCAGGTTGCCGGGCTGGCTCAGCTCCAAGGCCTGGGTCGTTGGACTCGACTCGCAGCGCAGCGCAGCGGCAAACGAGGAAACGGCGGCGCTTTTCGGGCGATCCGCCTCGGCCTGTCGGGACCCGCAGACCTGAGACGAGAGTCTGTGCGCCAGGAAGCTCGGCGCGAGAGGAGGAGAGTAGACGAGCTCTGAAACTTGCGAAGGCGACCCAGCGGGTGCGAATCCCGTCCAGCTAAAGCGCAGTCAGCAGGCTGGTAGCGAGTCTTGCGTGGGCTGCGGTGACGCAGACTACGAAGCGTAGACAGCGAGCGAGTGGGCCGCGCAATCCAGCCCCGAAAGGTCCAGACGCGGATGCCGAGGGTTTAGATTCCCCCGAAGGCAGCACCGCACTGAGGTGCGGAACCGCCGGGGTCGAAGAGCGCGGCACGTGAGCGAGACGGGTCGCCCGGGAACCTGGGAGGCCCTGCGCTTCCACCTCGAAGCCGGTTGGGGAAGCCGGACAACAACCCTGGCCCCGTCGGAGATGCGTCCGACTCTGCGGGGAGCGAAAGACGGACGAGGGTGGTACCGCCGCGCCAGCGACGAGCAGAGCGCGTGAACTGGGACGAGCGACAGGGAGTCGGAGCGCCTCGTAGTACCGATGAAGCCGGGGAACTCACTCGAGAGGACCCGGTGGAGGGAAGGAGGCGCCAGAACATGGAACTGCTGAAGGGAAAGAACGATGGGAACTTCGAGTCCCAGCAACGTCTCAACGAAACAACAGCGGATAGCGTCACTGGCGAAGGTGGAGAAGCGAGCGCTCACCACGCTCGCCCACCACATCGACATCGAATGGCTGAAGGAAGCGGTGCGGCTCACGCGCAAGGACGGGGCACCGGGCATCGACGGAGTTACGGCGCAGCAGTACGAAGAGCAGCTGGAAGAGAACCTCCAGTCATTGCTCAACCGCGCCAAGTCGGGGGAGTACCGGGCGCCCGCGGTGCGGCGCGTCTTCATCCCGAAGGGGGACGGCAGCCAGCGTCCCATCGGCATTCCAACCTTCGAGGACAAAGTGTTGCAGCGAGCGGTGCACATGGTGCTGGAGCCCCTCTACGAGCAGGAGTTTCACGACTGCTCTTACGGATTCCGGCCGGGCCGCTCGGCGCATCAGGCGCTGCACAGCTTGCGAAGCCAGATGGTGGAGATGCGAGGCGGTTGGGTGCTGGAGGTGGACATCAAGAGCTTCTTCGACACGCTCGACCACCGACAGCTTCAACAACTCGTTCGCCGCCGAGTAGGCGACGGTGTGTTGTTGCGCCTCATCGGCAAGTGGCTCAACGCGGGAGTGCAGCACGCCGGCGACTTCTCACGGCCGGAAGCAGGCACTCCGCAAGGGGGAGTCATCTCCCCGCTGCTGGCAAACATCTACCTGCATGAGGTGCTCGACGAATGGGTGGAGAAGGAAGTGAAGCCGCGCCTCGAAGGCCGGGCCTTCCTCGTCCGCTACGCAGACGACTTCGTCATGGGCTTCGAGCGCGAGGTAGATGCACGCCGCGTGATGGAAGTGCTCCCGAAGCGCTTCGCGAAGTACGGCCTCACGCTCCACCCCGAGAAGACGCGGCTGCTGCGGTACGAGAAGCCGCGCGACGACGGCGGCGCACCGCCGGAGTCTCTCGACTTTCTCGGCTTCACCCACTTCTGGGCGAAGAGTCTCCAGGGCTGGTGGGTCATCAAGCAGAAGACGGCCACGAGCCGACTGACACGCGCGCTCAAGCGCGTACGGGTCTGGTGTCAGTTGCACCGGCACCGGCCTCTCAAGGAGCAGCATCAGCATCTCTGCCGCGTCGTGCGCGGGCACTGCAACTACTACGGCGTCATCGGTAACTCGCCGTCGCTCGCGCGCTTCCTGACTGAGGTGAAGAAGGCATGGCACAAGTGGCTCGGACGTCGCTCCCAGCGTGGGATGAGCTGGGTGCGTTTCACTGAGCTGCTACGGCACTTCGCGCTGCCCCCAGCGCGACCGAATCCGCGCCTTCGCCGAGCGAACCCATGAGCTGAAGAGCCGGATGCGGGAAATCCGCACGTCCGGATCCGTGGGGGCCCCGGGGAAACCCGGGGCTACCCGACCGTCTCATCCCGAGACCCGCGTCTCAGCCACGGCCTGGGCCCCCGCGCCCAGCGATTCCGCGGCGTTGACGAAATCGTTGAAAGCGCCGCCTCCCGCTCGTGAGACGCCCGTCTCACGGGCGCAGCGTCAAAGGACCGCCGCCCGTCGCCGTCGGCCGACGTCGTGCGCGGCCCCTGCGCAGCCCGAGGGGCGTCGTCAGACGCGGCCAAGCCGCTGCGCGGAGCAGGGCCGCCGGTGGTCACGAGCCGAGCGCACGCGTCGCGCACGCTCAGACCGGCGACACCTCGCGCCGGCGGTACGGCCGCTCGACCTTCTTGTTCACCGTGCGCTGCAGCGTGCGCGCCAGCAGCTTCCGCGTGTCGCGCGGGTCGATGACGTCGTCTACCAGCGCCATCGCCGCCGTCCTGTACATCGACACCTGAGCTCGCAGCCCCTTCGCGAGCTCCTCCTTCATCGCCTTCGCGGCCTCCGGCGACTCGGCGCTCTGCAAGAGCTTGCGCGCTCCGATCGACACCAGCCCCTCGGGCCCCATCAGGCCGATCTCGGCGTTCGGCCACGCGACCAGCAGGTCGGGCTCGTACGCGCGGCCGTTCATCACGTAGTAGCCGGCGCCGTAGCCCTTGCGCACCACGACGGTCATCTTCGGCACCGTCGCGCTCGCCACCGCGTACAGCATCTTCGCCCCGTGGCGGATGATGCCGGCCTGCTCGACCTTCGTGCCGACCATGAAGCCCGGCGTGTCCTGCAGGAACACCAGCGGGATGTTGAACGCGTCGCACAGGTTCACGAACCGCGCGGCCTTGTCGGCCGTGTTCACGTCGAGCACGCCGCCGTAGAACATCGAGTTGTTCGCGACGAACCCGACGGGGAAGCCGGCGATGCGGCCGAACCCGGTGATGATGTTGCGCGCCCACTTCGGCTTCATCGGGAAGAACTTCCGCTCGTCGACGAGCGCCAGAATCACCTTGTGCATGTCGAACGCCTGGCGCGGGTTCTCGGGCACGATCTTGAGCAGCTCGTCGTCCTTCCGGTCGGCCGGCTCGTAGCGGGCGGCGCGGGGCGGGCGCTCCTCGCAGTGGCCGGGGAAGAACGACAGGTACTCCCGAATCGCCTCGATGCAGGTCTTGTCGTCGGGGTACTCGGCGTCGGCGACGCCCGAGATGTCGTTGTGGATCTTCGAGCCGCCGAGCTCGTCCTCCGTCACCTTCTCGCCGACCGTCGACTCCACCAGGTACGGGCCTCCGATCGCGATCGACGACGTGCCCTTCACCATCGGCACGAAGTCGGCGAGGCCCGGGATGTACGCGGTGCCCGCCGCTCCGGGGCCGACCATCGCCGCGACCTGCGGCACCACGCCCGACAGCACGACCTGCTCGCGGAACAGGTAGCCCGTGTCGGCGAACTGCGCGAGCCGGCGCGGGTCGACGCCGCTGCCGGCCTCGATGCGCGCGCCGGCCGAGTCGACGAGCCAGACCATCGGGATGCGGTTCTTCAGCGCGAGATCGCGCATGCGCGTCACCTTGCGCTCGCCGATCTCCGAGATCGAGCCGCCGAACACCGTGAAGTCGTAGATCGCCGCCGCCACGGGCCGGCCGTGCACCTGGCCGATGCCGGTGATCACGCCGTCGGCCGGCGAGGGCTTGCTCGGGTCTTCTTCGTCGGGGAGCGCGCCGCCGGCGGTGGCGAGCGCGCCGAACTCGTCGAACGTGTCGGCGTCGAAGAGCTGCCCGATGCGGGCGCGCGCGTCGAGCTTGCCGCGCTCGCGCTGGCGCTTCACGCGCTCGGCTCCGCCCATCTCGTGCGCGCGCGACTTGCGCTTCTCGAGATCCTCCACCGCTTCGGTCATCTTCATGGCGCGCGGCTCTACCACGCGGACATGGATTCAAGAATCAAAGAGCGTCGAGCGCCGAGCGCAGGCCCGGCGTCTCTTTCAGCATCGCGCTGCGCCCCGACGCGTACTCCACGAACAGGCCGCACACGCCCTGGTCACAGCACTCGGCCTGCGGCTCGGGGCCGGCCGGCGCGGCAGAGGCCTCCTCCAACGCGCGCGCGACCTCTGAGGGCTCGATGCCCGACAGGAGCTTGCCGTGGCGCATGACGTTGCCGTTCGCCTGCACGATGAGCTCGAAGCGCGGACCCGCGATTCCGCCGTTGCACCCTTCGCGGATCTCGACCACCGTGTGATCCCGCCGCTCCTGCTCGCAGATATCTGACGTGTCGCCCGCGGTGCAGACGGGCGAGTAACAGGCGATTGGCAGCGATAGCGTGAGACATGCGATGACCAGGCGGACCATGAGCCGGATGATGAGCAAGCGCGGTGCCCGGCTCGGCGCCGTAGGCTTCAGCCTGCTGGCGGCGGCCTGCACCACCCCGAGCGAAGAGTGGCCGCTCGAGAAGGCCGGCCGCGTCACCGGCGGCGTCGAGCTCACCGAGGGCTTGAGCGGCGACGTCTGGGCGTTTCTGTACGCGCCCGGGGAAGGGCCGCCGGGGCCGCCCGCGTTTCCGAAGCTCGCGACCGCGGTGAGCGCGCAGCGGCTCGCGTCGGGAGACGCGCGCTACGTGTTCGGCTCGGTGGCTCCGAACCCGTATCGGCTGTGGGGCTTCCTCGACGTCGACTCGAACTTCGACCCTTCGATCGACGTGCTCGCGCAGGCCGGCGCAGGCGACCGCACCGGCGCGGGCGTCGAGCTGAACCTGCAGCCCGGCCAGCTGCTCACCCAGGCGCTGAAGATCGCCGACGCCGTGCCGCACGAGCCGCCCGCGTTCCGTCTCGAGGGCGACGCGACCGACGTCACGCTCGACGGCTCGGCCGGCAACCCGGTCGTGCTGACCGTGGTGAGCGACCCGGTCGGGCGCCTCGACGCAAAGCGCACCGCGTTCCACGTCGGGCTCGTCGACTCGAACGGCGACGGCTCGCCCGACGATCTCGACGGCGACGGCGTGCCCGATCTGTCGCTCCAGCTGTTCCTGCGCTGGCTGCCGAAGCCCGGCGAAGATCGCGGCGAGGGCAGCGTGATCGTGCCGCTCGTCTTCGACCCGTCGCCGTTCTTGAGCGCGCTCGGAGGGCAGACCGGCACGTTCGTCGCCGTGACGCGCCTCTCGGGCGCGGTGGTGCCGCTCGCGCAGCGCCTCGTCACGCAACCCGGCAAGCTGCCCTCGATCACCCCGGTCGGGTCGGCCCCCCGCGGCGACTACGAGCTGATCGCGCTCGGCGCCGGCGGCCAGTTCTGGCGCCTGCCGAACGACCTCCGAGGTGAGCAGGTGTCGCAGGGCGCCCGGTTTCATTTCGATCGAACCGGGCCCTAAGCCGCGCTCACGCGCTAGACTCACCCGGCGCGCCATGGCGGTGAGCTCTGACTCCGACGCGGTCATCGCGAATCCGCTCCGGGCGAGCGGCCTCATCGACACCGCCGGGCTCGACAAGGCGCGCAAGTACCAGGCGCAGAAGGGCGGCCTGCTCTCCGAGGCGCTGCTGCGGCTGAACCTCATCAAGGAGGGCGACTTCCTGAAGACGTTCGCCGAGCTGTACGCGACGCGCTTCGTGAAGGCCGAGAAGCTCAAGGGGCTGAAGCTCGACGGCCCGGTGCTCGAGCTCGTCAGCGTGCGGCTGTGCGAGCGCATGCGCATGTGCCCCATTCGCTGGGACGCCGGCAGCAAGGAGCTGCACGTCGTCGCCGCGGTGCCGCTCTCGTCGAACCTCGAGCCCGAGGTGAAGAAGCTGACCGGCGCGAAGACGATCACCGTCTACGTCGCGACCGCGGGCGCGGTCGACGCGATGCTGCGGCGCTGGCACTACGCGGAGGACGACGCGTGGGAGAACGTGACTCCGAACGGGGCCGGCAGGGTGAGGCCGCCGCAGCCGCCCCCGGGCGACGACAGCACCGAGCCGCGCGGCCCGTCGGCGAACGACCGAACCGACCCGGCGAAGACGGTGGTGGTGGAGCTCGAGACCACGGCGGTCTCGAGCTCGCCGCCGATGGCCAAGACGCCCGAGGCCGGCTCGCCCGGGGTCGCCTCGCCCAGCGACAACCAGCGCATCGCGGTGCTCGAGAAAGAGAACCGCCGCTACCGCATCGCGCAGGAGTTCCACCGCCTCGTCACGCAGGAGCGCACCCGCGAGGCGATGGTCGAGCGCATTCTCAAGGTCGTCTTCGAGCTGCTCCCCGGCGCCGAGAGCTCGGCGATCTGGATCTCGGCGACCGGCGAGCTGCAGTCGCGCACCCGCACGCCGGGCGGCAAGACGTCGGAGGTGCCGCGCTCTGCGATCGATCAGGCGGTGATGTCGGCGAGCGGCGTGCTGGTGCACAACGCGCTCGTCGACGAGCGGTTCGACCGCAGCAAGAGCATGATGCTGCGCGGCGTGCAGAGCGTGATGGCCGTGCCGCTGCGCGCCCGCAGCCGCACCTTCGGAGTGCTCTACGTCGACTCGGTCTCTCACGTCGCCGCGTTCAGCGAAGACGATCTCGCGCTGCTCGACTCGATCGGCGCGCAGGCGTCGCTGCTGCTCGACAACGCCGAGCTGATCGCGAAGGTGCAGCAGGAGGCCGAGAACCGCGTGAACCTCTCGCGCTTCCTCTCGGCGGCCGCCGTCGAAGAGGTGCTCTCGGGCGCCGGCAGCGTGAAGCTCGACGGCGCGAGCGCCGAGGTCACGGTGCTGTTCGCCGACATCCGCGGGTTCACCACGCTGTCGAGCGAGCTGAAGGCAGAAGAGGTCGTTCAGTTCCTCAACCGCTTCTTCGAAGAGATGGTCGAGGCCGTGCTGAACCACAAGGGCACCATCGACAAGTTCATCGGCGACTGCATCATGGCGCTGTGGGGGGCTCCGTCGCCGAGGCCCGAAGAAGACGCGCGCAACGCGATGAGCGCGGCGCTGTCGATGATCCAGCGCGCGAAGCGGGTCGAGGTGATGGGGCGGCCCATCGAGATGGGCGTCGGCATCAACACGGGGCAGGTGGTGCTCGGCTGCATCGGCAGCAAGCGGCGCCTCGAGTACACGGCGATCGGCTCGCCGGTGAACCTCGCGGCCCGCCTGTGCGGCATCGCCCGGCCGAACGAGGTGCTCGTGACGGCGGACGCGCTGATGCGCGCCGGGCCCGGTGTGTACGCCGACGCGAACGAGCCGGTGCTGGTGAAGGGCATCGACACGCCGCTGGTGCCGTACACGCTCAAGGCGGTCGGCGCGAAGCCGGCGCCGATTCAGCTGAGCCAGCTCGCGCCCGCCCGGCGGAAGTGATGGCCTCGCAGGCGCAGGACACGAAGGCGCTGCAGCAGGCCCTCGCGGCCTGGCGCCAGGAGCCCGGCGATCAGGCGGCGCAGGCCGTCATCGCGGCCGGCGGAGCCGTGGCGAAGCACTACGTCGCGGCAGACTGGGGCCTCGCGCGCTTCGACGCCAACACGCTGACGCCCGTGGTTCGCTGGCTCGAGCGGGCCGACGACGAGCTGATCTTGCCGTGCCTGCGCCACCTCGAGACGCTGCTCCCCGACCCGCGGGCGACCGAGCCGCTGCTGACGCTCTTCAAGCGCGAGCTGCAGCGGCCGATCGATCGTGCGATGGTCGCCCGGTGCCTGCAGAAGAACGCCGACCCGCGCGAGGGGCGGCTGGCGGAGCGGCTTCAGGTCGTGGAGCCGTGGCGGACGGTGCGGGCCGCCGACGCCGAGTGGGAGGAGCTCGTCGCGCACCGTGACGGTCGCCTCGCCGAGATGTTCTCTCGGCCGGACGATCTGTCGCTGCGCCGCATCACGGCCGACTGGCTGATGGAGCACGGCGACCCCTACGGGGAGCTGATCGTCCTGCAGCTGCAGCGCGGCGTGGCGGGGCAGCCGACCGCGCAGGAGACGGAGCTGCTCAAAGCGCACTCCCGCGCGTGGCTGCACGACTTCTTCCACCAGGAGGGCATTCGCGACGTCCGCTTCGAGCTCGGGCTTCCGGTACACGCCCGGGCCGGGAAGGAGCTCGCCTGGGTGCCGGCGTGCGCTCCGCTCAGGAGCCTCGAGCTCGTGGCAGACCGGCCCACGTGGACGTGGCTCGTCGCCGAGAGGTGGAAGCACATCGAGAGCGTGAAGCCGATGCCGGCGATCCCGGCGCGGCAGCTGGGCGAGAGCGAGGCGCTGTTCCGGCGGTTCCGGCCGCTCATGGTGTACGAGAACACTCCGCCGCACGCGGCGGAGCTGCTCGTCTGCCGCGACGGAGGCGTCGAGCTGTTCGTCCACCGCGGCCCGCCCCCGTATGGGTGGATCGACGTCGTGCAGACGTGGATCCGGTGGGTGCGCGTCGAGATCTTCAAGTCGCACGGCGACACGACCGAGGTGCCGCGCTGGCTGAGGGGCGCCATCGTGGTGCACCGCCTGCAGCCGCACGAGGTGGCTGCCCGCTCTTTGCAGCGCCGCAAAGCGGAGGAGTGATAGAGCCTGTCGGATGCGTCAGCACGTTCGGAAAGCGGTCGAAGACACCCTGCAGGCCCTGAAGGCCTCGGGCGCCCTCAAGCTCGAGAGCGTGCCGGCCTTCTCGGTCGACCCGCCCAAGCAGGAGTCTCACGGCGACTTCTCGGTGAACGTCGCGATGATGCTGTCGAAGCCCGAGGGCAAGAAGCCGCGCGACATCGCGGAGCTGATCGTGAAGGGCCTGAAGAGCGACGCCGTCGCGAAGGTCGAGATCGCGGGGCCCGGCTTCCTGAACTTCACGCTGAAGGACGCGGTGGTGCAGCAGGTCGCGCGCGACGTGCTGAAGGCCGGCGACGCGTACGGGCGGGCGCCCGCGAAGAGCGGCACGCGCGTGATGGTCGAGTACGTCTCGGCGAACCCCACGGGCCCGATTCACATCGGCCACGCGCGCGGCACGTTCGTCGGTGACGCCATCGCGCGGCTGCTCGACGCCGCCGGCCACGACGTCACGCGCGAGTTCTACATCAACGATTTCGGGAAACAGGTCGAGACGCTCGGCCGCACCGTCTACAAGCGGTACCAGCAGACGTTCGGCGAGAAGGTGCAGCTCGCCGAGGGTGAGTACCCGGCCGACTACGTGATCGAGATCGGCAAGAAGCTCGCGGGCCGCGACGGGCGGAAGTGGCTTCAGGCGCCCGAGTCCGAGTGGCTGCCGGCGTGCACGCAGTTCGCGATCGAGCAGAACCTCGAGATGATCCGCGCCACGCTCGCGCGCGCGAACGTGCGCCACGACGTCTTCACGTCCGAGGCCGCGCTGCACCACTCGGGCACGGTGAAGGCGATCGTCGACGTCTACCGGAAGCTCGGCGCGACCTACGAGGCCGACGAGGCGAAGAACCGCAAGAACACCGAGCGCAACGCCGAGAGCAAGGCGGCGCAGTACGCCGACCGGCAGCTGGGCGGCACCTTCCTCGAGACCGGCAAGCACGGCGACGACGAAGACCGCATCATCTTGAGGAAAGACGGCTCGCCCGTCTACCTGACCGCCGATCTCGCGTACCACAAGAGCAAGTTCGACCGCGGCTTCCAGCGGTGCATCGACGTGTTCGGCGCCGATCACGGCGGGCACGTGCCGCGCATCAAGGCCGGCATGAAGCTGCTCGGCTTCGACGAGACGCGCATGCAGTTCGTGCTGGTGCAGATCATGCGCATCGTGCGCAACGGCGAAGAGGTTCGCGTCAGCAAGCGCAAGGGCACGCTGTTCGAGCTCGACGATCTGATCGAGGAGGTCGGCGCCGACGTCTGCCGCTTCACGTTCCTGATGCGCACCGCGAACGCGCAGTTCGACTTCGACCTCGATCTCGTGACGAAGCAGTCGAGCGACAACCCGGTCTTCTACTTTCAGTACGGCCACGCGCGGTGCGCGCAGATCCTCAAGAAGGCCGTCGAGGCCGGCAAGCCGTTCACCGGCGACGTCACCGATGCGCAGCTCGCGACGCTGACGCTTCCGGAAGAGCGCATGTTGCTCAAGCGCATGGGGCTGCTGCCCGACCTGGTCGCCGGCGCCGCCGAGGCGCTCGAGCCGCACCGCCTGCTGTACTACTGCCAGGAGCTCATCGCGGGCTTCCACCAGTACTACACGAAGTACAAGGGCACCGAGCGCGTGATCTCGGACGATGCCGTCAAGACGCAAGGCCGGCTCGCGATGGTCGCGGCGCTCAAGCAGACGCTGAAGGCCGCGTTCGGCATCCTCGGGGTCACCGCGCCCGAGTACATGGAAGCGCCGCCCGAAGAGGCGGAGTGATCGACCCGGAGCACGACGGATCGCCGGGCCGTTCGGAGGAGGGGCTGGCCTCCCGTACCCGGCGCTGTTCGTCGACGTGGGAGCGTTTGGTGCCCCCCTGTGGGCGGTAAACGCAACCACGTCGACCGAGCGCGAGGCGGCGTACGCAGCTGGCGCGCAGGCGGACCTGAAGCCGGCTACTCGAGCAGCTTCTTGAGCGCGCCGAGCACGGCCGCCCAGTTGCTGGCAGAGTGATCGGCGCGCTCCTGGGTGTCGACGTTCGACTGCGTGATCGTGACCTCGACCCCGTCGGGGCTCTCGGAGAGAGCGATGTGAATGAGCTGGCGCGACTCGGGGCGATCTTCGGTGCCGCTGAACGCGCTCCAGTAGTCGTACGAGAGCGAGCGTGGCGGGTCGAACGACTTCACGGTGCCGCGGTCTTCGTAGGCCTCACCTTCCCACTCGCCGCGGAAGAACAGCGGCGAGCCGGGCCGCCAGTCGGTGACGAGGTTCGTGCCGAAGAACCACTTCTTCACCTCGGCAGGCTGGGTGAGCGCCGCCCAGACCTTCTCGAGCGGAGCGCGGACCTTCACGGTGGTGGACGATGATGTGGGCATGTCGGTGATGTAGCGCCGGGGCGCGCCGCGGCGCGCGCCCCGAACGCGCAATCTCAGGCCCGAACGGCTCGCGGCGCGCGCCCGAAGCGGGAGCGGAACTGCCGCGCGAACTTCGACGGCGACTCGTAGCCGCACTGCGCGGCGACCTCGGCGACGGTGGCGCCACGGCGCGAGAGCAGGGCGGCCGCGATTGTCATGCGCTCCTCGGCGCGGAGGAGGCGCAGCGACGTTCCCTCGGCGGCCAGCCGGCGGCGCACCGTGGCGGGGCTCATCGCGAACCGCCGCGCGACGTCGCGTACGGACCAGGGCTTGTCCGGGGCGCTGCGCACGAGCAGCCGCGTCGCGAGCACGGGGTCTGCGCGAGGGTCCGACCGGTCGCGCGCCCCTTCGTGCTGCAGCGACAGCGAGAGCACCAGGTCTTCGAGCCGGTGCCGTAGCAACGCAGGCTTCACGTCGTCGGCGAGCAGCGTCGAGGCGACGTGGCTGAACGCGAGCAGCGTGTCCTCGGAGGCTCGGAGCACGTGCACGCGATCGAGCTCGAAGGCCCCGAGCTGCGCCGAGCGGCTGCGCGCCGGGTCGAGCCGCGCGAAGGCCGCGGCGGCGTCGCCGTCGAGCTCGACGATGAACACCCGGGTGCCGGCCGCGACGTGGGCGTCGTACCCGACGTTCGCGGGCACCACGAAGACGTCGCCGGCGCCGAGCACCGAGCTCTGCCCCGCCTGCGTGATCGTCTTCCTCCCGTCGAGCACGAGCGTGATGAACGAGCGCGGGTGCCGCACCGAAGCGAAGTGCTGCGCGCGGCGCGCGACGAAGGCCGAGCCGCTCGCGACCCGGCGCACCGAGATCGGGGTCAGCTCGGGGAAAGCGGCGGCGAGCTCGCGCAGGCGCTCGAGCGCATCGTGCACCGGCCGGCTCACACGCCCGCGACCTTCGCGGCGGCGCTGAGCTCCCACACGAACTCGACCTCCTGGGTCGCCCCCGCCGCGCACTGCAGCTCGATGCGCGCGATGCCGTCTCTCGTCAGCGGCGAGGGCGCCGGCCTGCACTCCTTCGTGAGCACGGTCACCTCGACCTCCTTCACCTCGGAGACCGGCACCCGCTCTTCGAGCACGATTCGCCCGGCGACCTCGCTCGCGTTCGACACGAACAGCTTCACCGCGTTGCGCGTCGTGCGCCGCCCGGTGAGCCTCGCCTCCTCGGTCTTCTGCTCCAGCTTGCGCACCACGCGCATGCCGTCTTCGCTGCCGAACGACAGCGCGACCGGCTCGCCGACGGCCGCGAACTTGAGCTGCCCGCGCCCGACGAACCCGCTCTGCCGGATCAGATCGACCGGCCCCGCGAGCAGCACGTGCTTGCCGGCGTTCAGGAACCGCGCGAGCAGCGTGACGCCCTCGGTCAGCTCGGCCGGGCACACGCGCTCGACCTCGGCCTTCGCCTCGAACTGCGACAGCGGCACGCGGTGCGGCATTCCGTCGCTCGGCACCGAGGCCTTCGCGGGCGCCGACAGCAGCACCGCCTCGCCGCCGTCGTCGAGCCCCGGCAGCTCGCTCGTCTGCGTCATCGTCGCGCCCGCCGTCTGGATCACCTCTTCGCGCACCTGCACGCTGACGACCTTCTTCTCGATCGCCTGCTTGGGCCGCAGCCGCAGCACGTCTTCGGAGAGCGACGGCGGCGCCGTGCCGAGCGTGGGGCGGGCGGTCGAGAGCTGCAGCTCGACGTCCGTCCACGGCTCCCCGGTGTTCTGCCAGACCACCGCCTCGGCCTCGAGCTTCACCCCGTCGCCCGCCAGCGTCGCCCGGTACGCCGGCCGCCACAGCGCGCACGGCACGAGGTAGGTCGCGCGCAGCGGCGCGGTGCCTCCGGCGGCCTCGAGCATCAGCTCGATCGCGCAGGTGAACGTCGCGTCGGGTTGCTCGGCGATCGTCATCGCGCCGAACGCCTCGCCGAGCTTCTTCTGGTTGAGCGCGAGCTTCCGCGCCACCTCGAGCGTCGCCTCTTCGATCGTCTTCAGCGTGTTCGAGAGCGTGAGCAGCTGGCTCGACCAGCTCGCCGAGTCGACGCGGCCGAACCCCGTCGCCTCGTCGATCTCGCGCAGCAGATCGGCGCGCGCCTTCGACACGAGCTCGCGGTTCGCCGCGAGCCGGGCCTGCTCGTCGTTCAAGAGCTGCTGCTCCTTGCCGAGCGCGTGGTGCGCCTTCTTCAGCTCCGAGGCGTCGGCGGCGAGGCCGCCCTTCGGCTGCTCCTTCCACGCGCGCACGATCTTCGCTTCCAACACCTTCGCGCCCGCCACCTCGACGCGCAGCGAGCGGTCGACCGCGGCCGGCGAGATGCCCTCGATGCGGAGCTTCCCCACGCCGTTCGGCAGCGTGGCTTCTCCGCGGCGCTCGACCTGCGCGCGATCTTCCAGCAGCACGACCTTCGCGATCGGGAAGCTCATACGCGGCGGTTGCCCCCGACGAGCATCTGGTCGGACGGAATGCGCACGACCCACTGCGCGGTGAGCTTCGTCTTCTGGCCGGCCGGCACCGTGACGCGCCACGCGCGCGCTCCGCGCACCTTCGCGCCGTCACGCAGCTCTTCGTCTTTCTCCCAGGCGGGCTCGACCTTCGCCTCTTCGATCTTCACGTCGTCGTCGAGGCTCACCGGCACGCGCTCCCGCACCTCGATGCGCGCTGGAAACGCGAGGCGGTTGTTCACCTCGATCTCGACGTCGTGCGGCAGCACCGTCGAGCCGCCGAGCAGGCCGCCGGTGCCCTCCTTGAAGTGCGTCTTGCGCGCGACCTTGATCGCCTCTTCGACGCCGAGGCCGAGCCGCGCGTCGGAGCTGCCCGGAGCCACGTACGGCAGCTCGGCGGTGAGCAGGAACTCGTCGCCGAGCGTCACGTCGACCGGCCCCTTCAAGAGCGCGTGCTTCGACCGGTTGTGCAGCTTCAGCGTGCGGTACACCTGCGGCTCGACCGAGGGCACGCAGGCGTACTCGGCGACGAGGCCCACGTCGGCCTCCGAGACGGGCACGAGCGTCCACTCGGGCTTCGAGGGCACGTCGACGCGCGCCGCGCAGTCGTAGCGGTAGTCGAACGCGCCGCCCGCCGGCGCCTGCGTGCGGGCGGGCAGGGCGAGGTGCTCGATGCGCAGCGCCCGCTGGGCCACCGCCATCACCACCGAGGTCACGACGTGCACCTCGACGTGCATCGCCATCAGGTACGCGACGCCCGGGTCGGTGCCCGGCGCGAGCCTGCCGCGGCCCAGACCGGCGGGCTGCATGAACAGCGTGCCGTAGTCGAGCAGCTCGGCCGCGGGCTCGAGCTGTGGCGCGGGCGGCTCCGGCATGCCCTGAAACGGGTCGCCGCCCTCCATGTCGAGCCCGTCGTCGAGCGACAGCTCGGCGGCGGGGGCGGCCTCTTCCTGCTCGTCGGAGTCGCCGCCGCCTCCTCCGAACGAGGGGAGGAACCCGCCCTTCTTCTTCGGAGCCATTCGCGCCATGGGCGCCGCGGTGGCGCGGCTCCGCGACGATTGCGGGGCCATCGGCGCGATCATCCCCGTGGCCTGCTGCTCGAGCCGGGGCGCTCCGGGAGGCGGGCCGGCCCCGGCGATCGCCACGTTCGCCGCGGCCTCGGCGACCAGGGTCTTGGAGGCCGGCTCCCGGCGCGGGCCCGGAGACCTCACCACCGGCGCGGGCTGCTTCGGCGGAGGCGGAGGCGGCGGCGGCGCCTTCGGCCGCTTCGCCCACTCGGCGTCGAACCCCTGGAACAGCTCGTCGAGCCCCGGAGGCGGCTCGCGCCAGCCCGAGCGCGCAGGGGGCGGCTGCTCGCGGCCGATGCGCAGGCTCTTGAGCTCGGGCAGCGCGGTGCGGCGATCGAGCGCCGCGGTCGAGAGCGAGAGCTTCACGCCGGCCCAGTCTTCGCCCGTGTCCTGCGCGACCGCCGCGCGCATCGAGAGCGCGCCCTGCGCCATGCCCCTGTCGAGCCGCAGCGCGTACGAGGGCACCCAGCGGGCGCCGGGCACGAAGTACTCGACCGCGAGCTCGGCGCCGGCGGCGGCCTCGGCCAGCGTGACGACCGCGACGCGCGACAGGCGCGCCCGCTCGGTGCGGACCTTGGCCGAGGCCTCGGCGAGGCGGCGCCTGCGCAGCTCGAGCTCGTTCTTCGCGTCTTCGAGCTCCTGCGCGAGCGCGCGGCGCGTCTCGAAGCGGCCGGCGAGCTCCTGGCTGACGAACTCGGCGGCCTTGAGCAGCGCCTCGACCGGAGCGCTGCGCGGCGGGTCGCCCGGCCTGAGCGCGGGGAAGCGCGGCTCGAGCTTCTTCAGCTCGGCGATGTCGCGCTCGACGCGAGCCAGATCGAGCTGCAGGCGCGCGAGCTGCTCGGTCGCGGCCTCGACGGCCTTCTGCTCCGTGGGGACGTCGGCCTCGGCGGCGAGCTCGACGTCGTAGCCGGGCCGCACGTCGAGCACGCGGGCAGGGCCGCCCGACACGACGCGCGCGCGCAGCGAGCCCGGCTGCAGCGACAGCGGCAGGCCCGTGATGCGCACCTGCGCCGGCGCCCCCGCCGCCACGACCGCCTTGCGCGTGCACACGGCGCCCTTCTGGTAGACCGTGACGGCGTCGAGCGTGGACGCGAGGTTCATGCGCAGGTCGAACGCGTCAGCGGCAGGCCGGGTAGCACTTCTTCACCTGGATCTCGAGCGCGGCGCACCGGCCCGAGAGGCACTGGCCGTCTTCCTCGCACTCGCCCATGTCGGGGATGTGCGCGGCGCGGCAGTGCTGCTGGGGGCTGTCGAAGTCGCAGTAGCCGGCAGAGCAGGGGATCTGCACGGTCGTGGTCATGTCGATGCTGAACGCGCAGCGCTCGCCGATGTTCGCCGGCCCGCCGCAGGTGCCCATCATGCCGAGGCTCGACGGCTTGCAGTACAGCCCGACGCCCGCGCAGGTCTGCGTCGCCGCCGAGCAGGCGTCGCCGTTCATCGAGGGGATCTTCGTGCACGTCATCGACGTCGGGGAGCACAACAGCCCCGGCCCGCACATGTCGCCGACGAACAGCGAGTACGGAGTGCCGCTGCAGTTGTCGTTCTCGCCCGACGGCTTGCGGCAGACGCCCGGCCCGGGCGACGCGTTCGGGAAGCCGCCCCAGTCGATGTCGGCGCACACGAAGCCCGGCTCGCACGACCAGTGGTAGCGGCAGGGCTCGAACTCCTTCTTCGGCCTGATGCAGGTGCCGGTGGCGCCCTGCACGTACGGCACGACGTCGCACGCGAGCCCGGGATCGCACGTCGAGAGGCGGTTCTGATCGAACCAGCACATCTCGTTCTCTTTCGAGCGCGGGCGGCAGGTGACGTTGCACTGCAGCTCGGGCTTGCACTCGAGGCTGGTCATGCACGGCTCGTTCATCTCTTTGAGCGGCACGCAGACGTCGTCGTTCGTCGTCATCGTGCCCTTCGTGTCGCAGCGCAGGCCGGCGGCGCAGCCGAACGCACACGGCGCGTTCTCGGCCTGGTACGAGGTGCACGTGCCGTCACAGACGCCGTTCGGCTTCACGCACAGCACGCCGGGCTGGCACTCGACCGTCCCGTCGCACACCTGGCCGCTCGCCACCTTCCCGGTGAGCAGGCCGGTGTGGAAGGTGCAGTCGGAGAACGGGTGAACGGCGAGCGAAGGGTAGTCGGGCGGAAACGACGGCGGGCAGGCGCTGGTCTTCATGCGCTGCTCGCACGTCTTCACCTGGTCGACGTCGATCTTCACGCGGTCGGCCTCGAACGAGGCCTTCAGCGTGTCGTACTCGGCGAGGCAGCGGCTCTGCTGCGCGGTGACGCAGTCTTGGGTGGCGTCGCGGTTGAACGCCGCGTAGCAGCGCGCGTAGAGGTCGCACTTCGCGGCCGCGATCGTGTCGCAGGCCTCGACCACCGTGTACATCAGGCCGGCGTCGGCCCCTGCGTCGACCGGCATCATCATCTGCGGCGGCCCGGAGCAGGCGGCAAGACACAGCGTGATGAGCACTCCCCCTCGCGTTTGCATTCTTACGCTCCGCGCTTCTTCACCGCGCCCGAACCATCGAGGTACCACGGGTCGGAGAGGCGCTTCTCGACCTTCTCGCGGTAGCCCTGCACGGTGAACTTGCTCTCGTGCAGCGCGGCGATCGCCGCCGTCTGCACCCGCTTCGCGGTCTCGTCGTGGGTGAGGAGCTCGAGCATCTTCTCTCGCGCCGGCTCGTAGGCCGCCGGCCCGAGCACCTTCAGCGCCGCGATCTTCACCTCGTCGACCATGTCGTCGAGCAGGAGCAGCACCTCGGGAAAGATGCGCGGGTCGCCCTTGCCCTCGACGAAGTGCAGCAGCACCTCTTTCTTCTCGGGGTCGCGGGTGTACTCGGTGCCGAGCCGGTGCAGCTCTTCGCAGACGACCCCGATCATCTCGTCGGAGTCGAGCATCGTCTCGAGGATGCGCACCGCCCACGAGCTGGCCTGGTCGCTCTTGCGCAGGAACTGGCGGACCTGCGCGATCGACTCGATCTCGAGGGCGACGGCGTCGGTCAGCTCTTTCACCTCGGCTTCGCTCGCGCTCACCGCGCTGGCGATGGTCTGGCCAAGCTGCGCGCGGTCGACGGTGCCCTTGCCGATGCCGTGCGAGCGGATCGCGCCCGTCGCGTCGCGCAGCTGGTTGCCGGTGACGTTGGCCTTCTTCTTGTCGTTGAACGCCTTCAGGGCGCCGCTCAGGTCGCCCATGCCGGTGATGTACGTGAAGACGTCTTCCTTCTCGGCGGCGTCGGTCGTCTGCGGGTCGACCGTGATCGTGTAGCGCGCCATCAGCACGCCGACGGCCTCGGGAATGCGCATCTCGCCGAGCGTGTGAATCGCCTTCTGGCGCTTGTCGCGGCCCGAGTCGCCGAACTTCTGAACGATGTTGGGCTTGAGCTTGAGGGCCTTCTCAGGCCCGGAGCCCCCACCGAGGAAGTCGAAGAGTCCCATGAAGTCGGCGCTGTCTATCAGAGCTTCAGGCCGGCGCGCACGTCATGCGCGTAGCCTGCATCCAACGCCTCGGCGGCCTTCTTCATGCCCTGATCGATCGTGTCGGGCACCCGCACCTGCACCACGAGGTACAGGTCGCCGGGCGCGCCTCCCGTCAGCGAGGGAGCCCCCTTGCCCTTCAGCCGGACCTTGAGGCCCGACTGGGTGCCGGGCTTGAGCGTGATGACGCCGGAGCCCGAGAACGTCGGCACGCGCACGTCGGCCCCGAGGATCGCCTCGCGCACGGTGACCGGCAGATCCAGGTAGAGGTCGTCGCCCTCGCGGCGCACCAGCGGGTGGGGCAGCACCTCGATCTCGAGGAACAGGTCGCCCGGAGGGCCGCCGTGCTCGCCGCTCTCGCCCTGGCCCTGGAGGCGGATCTTCGAGCCGGTGTCGACGCCCGCGGGGATCTTCACGGTGAGCCGCTTGCCGGTGCTCAAGCTGAAGCTGCGCTCGCCGCCCCTCACGGCCTCGTCGAGCGTGACCTGGAGCCGCGCGGTGACGTCGGCGCCGGGCATCGGCCCGCGCCTGCGCCCGCGGCCCTGGCGGCCGAGCATCTCACCCAGAATCGACTCGAAGTCGAAGCCCTGGGCGCCGCCCGCTCCGGCGTCGCCGAAGTCGAAGTGGAAGCCGTCGGCGCCGCCGTTTCCGCCGCGCGAGCGGGGGCTCCGGTACTGCCGGTACGCTTCGGCCTTCTTCTCGTCCCAGCCGAGCTTCGCGGCGTCTTCGCCGAACTCGTCGTAGAGCTTTCGCTTCTTGGCGTCGCCGAGCACGTCGAAGGCCTCGCCGACCTGCTTGAACTTCTCTTCGGCCGACTTGTTCCCCGGGTTCACGTCGGGGTGGTACTTCTTGGCGAGCTTGCGATACGCCTTCTTGATCTCGTCGTCCGAGGCCTTACGCGTGACCCCGAGCCGCTGGTAGTAGTCCTCCGCCATGTGCTGCCGGCAAGCTAATCAGGCGTTGGCGAGGCGCCAATGGTTGTTGATGTTCCTGTGCGTGCCGTGCTTCCTGGCGCTTGCCCCCGGCCTGGCCTTCGCGGAGCCCCGCGTGCTCGACCGCAGCGTCGCGATGGTGAACGGCCAGGTCATGACCTGGTCGGAGCTCGATTTCGAGGCGCGGGTGCTCTTGATCTATGCGGGCGGCACCGAGGCCCGCTCGGCCCCGCTCGATCTCCCCGTGCTGCGCGACTCTCTCGAAGAGCTCATCACCCACCGCCTGCTCGCCGGCGAGGCCGAGGCGCTCGGCGCGTACCCGCTCGACGAGGGCGAGCTCGAGGCCGCGGTGAAGCGGTTCAAGATGCGCTTCGAGACGCAGGCCGCGTGGCAGGCGTTCCTCGATCGCCACGAGACCGACGAGGTCGGGGTCACCATGACGCTCGCGCGGTTTCTGCGCGCGCAGCACGTGCTCGACGGCAAGCTGCGGCTCAAGGCGCAGGTGAGCGAGGGCGAGGCGAAGCGCTGGGTCGAGGAGCACCCCGAGTTCGCGGCGCTCCCGCTGCCGGCGGTGCGGCAGAAGCTGTTCGCCGATCGCTTCCGCGCGCTCGCGAAGGCCGAGGTGCGGCAGGCGCGCAAGAACGCGCGCGTGCGGCTGCTCGGGCCGTTCGCCGACGGCGCCGACGGGGGGCTCTCGTGAGCCCCGAGCTGCGCATCCGCCGCATGTCGCACGAAGACCTGCCGGCCGTGATGGAGATCGAGCGCGTCGCCTTCTCGAACCCGTGGTCGACCGAGATGGTGAAGAAGGAGCTCACCCAGGAGTGGAGCACCGTGCTGCTCGCCGAGGAGTACTCGGGAGGAATCTGGCGGCTGCGCGGGTTCTCGATCTTCTGGCTCGTGCAGGACGAGCAGCACGTTCTGAACGTGGCGACCGACCCGGCCCAGCGCCGGCGCGGGGTGGGGCGGCGGGTGATGGAGGCGACGCTCGAGGTGGGCCGGCAGCACCGGTGCCGGATCTCGACGCTCGAGGTGCGGCGGGGGAATACGGCGGCGATGGAGATGTACAGGAGCCTGGGGTTCCGGCCCGTTGGGATGCGGCCGAACTACTACGCGGACGACCGGGAGGACGCGGTGGTCATGGTCTACGACTTCGCGAACGTGGTCGTGGCTGACGCGCCTTGACACAGTCTCGACAAAGACTGTAAGCGGGGCGCCCTTTTATGCCGACCATCAGTCAGCTGATCCGCAAAGGCCGCGAGGCCATCCGATTCAAGGGCAAGAGCCCCGCGCTCAAAGAGTGCCCGCAGAAGCGCGGTGTCTGCACGCGCGTCTACACCACGACTCCGAAGAAGCCGAACTCGGCGCTCCGCAAGGTGGCGCGCGTTCGCCTCACCAACGGCATCGAGGTGACGAGCTACATCCCCGGCGTCGGCCACAACCTCCAGGAGCACTCGGTCGTCATGATCCGCGGCGGCCGCGTGAAGGATCTCCCCGGAGTCCGCTACCACATCATCCGCGGCACGCTCGACAGCGTCGGCGTGCAGGGCCGCAAGCAGGGGCGCTCGAAGTACGGCGCCAAGCGGCCGAGCTGAAGAGGAACACGAAATGCCCCGTCGCCACGTACCCAACAAGCGCAAGATTCTCCCCGACCCGAAGTTTCAAGATCGGCTCGTCACGAAGTTCGTCAACGACCTGATGCGGAAGGGCAAGAAGTCCACCGCCGAGCAGATCTGCTACGGCGCCTTCACGCTCGTCGAAGAGCGCGCGAAGGAAGAGCCCCTCAAGACGTTCAAGAAGGCGCTCGACAACGTGAAGCCCGTGCTCGAGGTCAAGAGCCGCCGCGTCGGTGGCGCCACCTACCAGGTGCCCGTCGAGGTCCGTCAGGATCGCCGCGTCGCCCTCGGCATGCGGTGGATCATCGACTACGCGAAGGCCCGCGGCGAGAAGACCATGCAAGAGAAGCTCGCCGGCGAGATCATGGACGCCGCGAACAACCGCGGCAACGCCGTGAAGAAGAAGGAAGACACCCACAAGATGGCCGAGGCCAACAAGGCCTTCGCGCACTACCGCTGGTAACCGCCCGAGTCCTGACAGCTCGGCGGTTGCCCGCTCGAACGGCTGCTCCCTCAGGGGGCGGCCGTTTTCGTTTGCGGAGGAGCAGCGCGACGGCAACGAGCGCCGCGGCGCCGCCGCCCGTGGCCGAGCAGCCGCCCTCCCTCGCGCGCGTGCACTCCCACGCGACGAACGTGCCGCTCACGCTCGAGGCGCCGAACTTCGCGTCGAAGATCCCGCGCAGCGAGCCGTCTTTCGCCCACGCGGTGCTCAGCGTGAAGTCGTCGGCGGTGAGCGTCTTGCCGTTCGTGCCGTGGTCGAGCTCGGCCCTGCTCAGCTGCTCGATCACGAGCGCCTGCTGGACCACGTCGTCGACCACGATCGCGCTGCGCTCGTAGCCGAACAGGCCGCGGCGGTTGCTGACGAGATGGTCGCAGGGGTTCGGCACGTCGGTGACGATGATGAGCCCGAGGGTCTTCTCGTCGGGCCCGAAGATCGCGTTCGGCTGGCGGAACTTCACGCCCGGCACGTCGCTCGTGACCGAGGTCGTGGCCGGCAGCGGCGGGCCGCAGCCGGCGATCAGCGCGGCGCAGACGATGAGGGTGCGCATGCAGGCGCGGTCTCCAGCAACCCCCGCGCCAGCGAGCAAGCGGGCGAAGCGACTCGCGGCCGGCGTCAGGGTGTCGGCTGCAGCCCCGGGGGAGGAGCCGGCACGACCAGGTACGCGCCGGGCCTCACGTCGAGCGTCTTCACGAACTCGAGCACGGCCCTGGGGTCGTGGCCGTTGGGCTCGACGCGCACGAATCGCCGCAGCTCGCCCAGCGCGAGCGCGAGCTCTGCCTCGACCGCCTGCTCCGCGCCTTCGGCTTCGACCTGCCTCAAGAGCTCGTGGTCCACTCCGCGCGACACGGTGACGCCCGGGAACTTCTGCGTCACCTGACGGGCGAACTCGGCGTACTCGGCGCCGACCTTCAGCTGGGCGGACACCGAAGAGAGGCTGAGGAGCAGGAGGGCAGTCGAGAGCATGGTGCCTTTTTGAACGGCCACGCCCCGCGAAAGATCTGCTAGCAAGCGGCCCCGCCATGCCACGCGAAGTTCCTCTCGAGCGCTACCGCAACATCGGAATCATGGCGCACATCGATGCGGGCAAGACCACCACCACCGAGCGCGTGCTCTATTACACGGGCGCCATCCACAAGATGGGCGAGGTGCACGAGGGCACCACGACCACCGACTGGATGGTGCAGGAGCGCGAGCGCGGCATCACCATCACCAGCGCCGCCATCACCGCGTTCTGGAACCGCAACGACCTGCGCTACCGCGTCAACATCATCGACACGCCCGGCCACGTCGACTTCACCATCGAGGTCGAGCGGTGCCTGCGCGTGCTCGACGGCGCCGTCGCGGTCTTCGACGGAGGCAACGGCGTCGAGCCCCAGTCCGAGACCGTCTGGCGCCAGGCCGACAAGTTCCACGTCCCGCGCATCTGCTTCATCAACAAGATGGATCGCGTCGGCGCCGACTTCGACATGTCGGTGAACAGCATCAGAGAGAAGCTCGGCGCGACGCCGATCGTCATGCAGCTGCCGCTCGGCTCCGAAGAGAAGCACCAGGGCGTCATCGATCTCGTCCGCATGAAGGCGCTCGTCTTCCAGGACCAGGCGCAGGGCAGCAAGTACGACGTCGTCGACATTCCCGCGGAGCACCTCGAGAAGGCGAACGCCGCCCGCGCGCGGCTGCTGGAGCAGGCCGCCGAGCTCGACGAGGGGCTGATGCACAAGTACCTCGAGAACGAGGGCAAGGACATCACCGACGCCGAGCTGCGCAAGGCGGTGCGCGCGGGCTGCTGCAGCTTGAAGGTCTTCCCCGTGTTCTGCGGCAGCGCCTACCGCCACAAGGGCGTGCAGCCGCTGCTCGACGCCGTCATCGACTACCTGCCGTCGCCGCTCGACGTGCCGCCGGTGAAGGGCAAGGACCTGAAGGGCAACGACGTCGAGCGCGCGACGAAAGACGACGCTCCGTTCTCGGCGCTGGCCTTCAAGATCATGACCGACCAGTTCGTCGACACGCTGACGTTCATCCGCGTGTACTCGGGCCGGCTCGAGGCGGGCAGCGCGGTCTACAACGTGTACAAGGGCCGCAGGCAGCGCGTCGGGCGCCTCGTGCAGATGCGCGCGAACAAGACCGAAGATCTCACCGAGTGCCTCGCCGGCGACATCTGCGCGCTGGTCGGCTTCAAGGACGTCGTCACCGGCACCACGCTCTCGGACGCCGACGCCCCCGTCGTGCTCGAGTCGATGGAGTTCCCCGACCCCGTCATCGACCTCGCCCTCGAGCCGAAGAGCCAGGCCGATCTCGAGAAGCTCCAGGCGGCGCTCCAGAAGCTCGCGGTCGAAGACCCCAGCTTCCGCGTGAAGGTCGACCCCGAGACCGGCCAGACGATCATCTCGGGCATGGGCGAGCTCGCGCTCGACATCAAGGTCGACCGCCTGCGCCGCGAGTTCAAGGTCGACGCGCGCGTCGGCAAGCCGCAGGTCAGCTACCGCGAGACGGTGAACGGCGAGGCGAGCCAGTCGCACACGCACGATCAGCCGATCGCCGGCAAGGCGGCGTACGGGCAGGTGACGCTCAAGGTCAGCTCGAACGGGCAGGGCAAGGGCAACGTGTTCGTCGATCACGTGAAGACGCTGCCGAAGGAAGCGCTCGAGATGATCGACAGGGGCGTGCACGAGGCGCTCACCAGCGGCGTGGTCGCGGGCTACCCGATCGTCGACGTGAAGGCCGAGCTGACGGCCGCCCCGTGGACGGATCAATCGACCGCGATCGCCTACAAGATCGCCGCGATGATGGCGTTCAAGGAGGCGGTCAAGAACGCGCAGCCGGTGCTGCTCGAGCCGGTGATGAAGACCGAGGTCGTCACGCCCGAGGAGTTCATGGGCGACGTCATCGGCGATCTCAACGGGCGCCGCGGAAAGATCACCGCGATGACCCCGAAAGAGAAGGTGCAGATCATCGACTGCGAGATGCCGCTGTCGACGATGTTCGGCTACGCGACCGACCTGCGCTCGAAGACGCAGGGGCGCGCGAGCTACACGATGCAGTTCGGCTACTACGGGCCAGCGCCCGAAGAGACGATCAAGCGGCTCCGCGGGTACTAGCGGAGCAGCATCAGGCAGAGGCTGAGCAGGGCGAGAGCGGTCAGGGTTCTCATGGCGGAACCGGGCAATGCTTCAGGCGTGCCGGAGGCAACCCCGCAGGGCGGCGCGTGTGATCCTGGTAACCGCAATGGTCAGTGGACAATGCACTTGGAGTGCGCGTGTCCCCCTGCTAAGCAGCCGCCGCTTAACAACCTCTTCTGAAGGAAGCCGCAAGACCATGAGCAAGGAAAAGTTCGACCGGAGCAAGCCGCACGTCAACATCGGCACCATCGGCCACGTCGACCACGGCAAGACGACGCTGACCGCGGCCATCACGAAGGTGCTCGCGAAGACCGGCGGCGCGACCTTCCTCGCGTACGACCAGATCGACAAGGCGCCCGAAGAGCGCGCCCGCGGCATCACCATCGCGACCGCGCACGTCGAGTACACCACCAAGAACCGCCACTACGCGCACGTCGACTGCCCCGGCCACGCCGACTACGTGAAGA